>Ga0315914_1000485_pt1 | contig 50163 bp, 36 predicted proteins | sample MpolenodulesMG_FD_203920 | JGI IMG/M metagenome (GOLD analysis project Ga0315914, IMG submission 203920) | Medicago polymorpha root nodule microbial communities from Los Angeles, California, United States - elongated nodules | ecosystem: Host-associated > Plants > Roots > Nodule | place: USA...
TGGATGAGAAGTTATCAGGACACCTTATTGCGGGTAGACTTAGTGCGGAGGAGAAGAAAAAAGTTATCGACATAACAAAGAGCTTGACCGTGTCTCAGAATATTCTCACCAATTTGAAGCAAAGTAACAAAGAAAGTGTGAAAACTATCAAGCAAGTGTACAATGTGCGAACAAGATGACGCAAGGGGGAAAGAGGTAACATGACGAAGTTGCAATACTTGATTTCGAAGTTGGTGGAGCATAAATACGTCTATTATCCAAGATGCAATAGTGAGGAAACCACTCTTGAAGACATATTTTTTACTCATCTGGAGTCAATTAAATTGCTCAACACATTTTTTACAATAGAGTCGTCGTTCTATTGACTTTGCCCGAAATGGGTGGTGTATGTGAGACATATTTCCCAGTCCGAAGTGCTCCTCCACTTAATCCATATTCCAATATCATGTGTCCTTGCTTAATTCCCGACCACTATCTTCATATTATTTTGAAGGAAGGTTGTCCGTTACCACCGAGTTGTAAGGAGTGGATGAACAACAAGATCAGTGAGGCGGAGAATTGACATTTTGTGTTTTTGGATAGACAACACGCCTTCAATGAGCTCATGTCTAAGGAGCCGAAGCCGTCAAAGAAACCAACAAATGAGCACAATCCAATTGTTTGTGATAATACTCCCACTCCGGAAAAAAATGAACAACAATTTGAAGGCATGGAATACATGGAAGAAGAAGACAATTTAGGAATGTCACTAGAGTTCTTAGATAGGTTATAGGTTATGACACGAATTGGTCGGTCGGTGTTCGTCCTATTTTTTGGTGGTATTACACCCCGACGTATTTTTTGATGGCCGGTTATGTAATTTGGATATTTGTGGCCAATATGTAACTAATATTATATATTATCTAAATATATGAAATGAAATATTTTTTTGGTGGTCGGTTATCTCACACCAATTATTGCTCGCGTTACTTTGTCTCTAATTATTCAACTATTTATGTTATCTCACATTTGTTTTTCATTATATTTTTGTGAAGTGAAACATGTCTGAAGATGCACAAGATCCAATTAAACTTGAAGTTCGTTATGTAGATGTGAAAAAGAGGGCTTGGTTCACTGTAAACCCCACCGACAAGTTGGACGAGTTGAAGGCAAAACTTGACGACTTCTTTATCCATATTGGTTCAAATCATAGAACACGTGATGTGATAGTAAATGTGTCAGGCCTGGACTTGGGGGAGAATAAGGAAGAGGACTTCTAGAAGACCGTGTATTATCCACAACTTCTTAAAGATGATATCGACGTTAATTACATTTTTAGGTTAATGGTTGAGAATAACACTTTGTATCTTTTTGTCCGATCCGTTGAAGTGTAATATTTATTTAAGTGTAATAGTGTAATGTTTTCCGAATTTGTGTCCATATTGTTGAATTTTAATGAATTTGTGTTTATGTAATTTAACGATGAATTTGGGTAATTTTGACCGTTTATATGAGATTATGTAATTTTAAAAATTTATGGACAAATCTGTGTAATTTGGATCGTTTACGTGTCATTAAGTGTGTTTAAGTGATTACGGGTCATTACCGGCAAATTTGTGTAATTTGGATCGTTTATTGGTGATTATGTGATTGTGCGAAAAATGATGTTTTGTGTAATTTTGATCGATTATGTCGCATTATCCGATAATCTTGTTAAACTGGCGCAATTCGGTTCAATTATGAGCGTGTAAAGATTACGGGATTGAGCGGCACACTTTGCATTGAATGCATACCAATACAATATTAAAATGATGTACTGATATATCAGTAGAGCGTGAGTTAACTCATGCATGTGTTAACACTTTGCGTGAGTTAAATAACGCAGTGTGTGATTTAACACGCGCAGTGTTTTACACTTGCGCATCTTAAGTTACGCAGCGTTAGTCAACTAATGCATATGTTTACACATGCATTAATTAACTAACGCATGGGTATTTTGGTCAGTTTGGTTGGGTGCGAGCGAAAAGTGCAGGGGGAGAGTAGTAATCAAAATATACTCTTTAACACTCAATTCTTATTGATTAATGTATATATTTTTTTAAAAAAAATTAATGGTTCACTTGGGTGGGGTGTTGTGTGTGTGGGGGACAATATAAACCTATGAAGTGCGGATACTTAAAATGGAGACGTACCCGTATCGGATACCAATACTTTACAGATATATATCCACGAAGTATCGGAATTAATTATTTTAATTTTTAAAAATATTTTATCTGATACTTATAGAATACTTCATAGATACAAAATGATACTTATAAGATACTTCACAGATAAATATGTATCCTAGAAAAGATGAAGTGTAAAAAAGTGAGGCAATGTTGTAGAAATTCAGTAGAGATGTATATGATTCAATTTTGGATACGCATACGTAAAATTATTTCCCAATGAACCACTTAAATGAATGTAACGAGAGAGGTGACTCAATTAATCAACGTTGGATAAAATTTGTGTTTAATGCATCTCTAGATATCCTAACAAGTGAAAATATAATATGGTTTACAAGAAAAATTTGCATACACATAATAATGAAGGGTAGTCAATGCTTATTTTCTTCAAGTATTTTACATACATATAAGTTTTAGTGTAAAAAATTTGTTAACGTATCTTAGTCGTATCGTATCCTAAATTTAAAAAAATTCGCGTATTTGCATACCCATATCGTATCATACCGCATCCGTATCCGTACATGGACTTCATAGGTATAAACAAACTAATGCGTTTGACAATTTTAGTTTATCATACATCATTTCATCTATGTCTACTTTTTTATTAAAGCGCAATCAAAATAGTTATTGTTCTAATACCTTTGGTCTTTTTTTAAGCAATATCATAGAGTCATAAATAAATAAAGGGTTAAATATGTTTTTGGTCTCCATAAATATACCAACTTTTTGTTTTAGTCCCTCTAAAAAATTTCTTCAACTTTTAGTCCCTATAAAATTGAAAAGTTGAAGAAATTTTTTAGAGGGACTAAAATAAAAAGTTTACATATTTATAGGAATCAAAAACATATTTAACTCATAAATAAATAATTGCATCATCTATCAACGTTCAATCAATAAAATCATGAAATGAAAATTGTTTAAGCTTATAAAACAAGAGTTTTTAATTGCAGAAATAAAAACACATGGCACACATTGTGTCTAGAGACATGGTGCTTGTGGGTATGCTTTGTAGTTATTTAAGGGTAGAAATGAACTTTAGAAAAACAACTTGTGATGAACGTTGAGAATAGATCATTCCCCATCCTTTCATGCCGGAAATAAAAAAGAGAGTAAAATGGTTGATTTTTTTTTCTTCTAGGAATGATTTATTCCTTTGACCTTTTTCATATGCACGTGTACCAAACATTGGAATAAATAATTTTAGATTCCTTGAAATTTAGTTTATAGATGTGAAACAAACATCCCCTAAAGTCTTTAGCATAGAGGATTTTTGGTACTAAACACAAATTAAGAGCGAACAAAAAGTTAGGTTGCTATTTGACAGAAAAGACCAAGGATATAAATGAAAAAGTGACCAATATGCTTTCATCTATATTATTAGTTTGTTTGTCGTCGAGAGCATAACTCAGTTGATATGGACAATACATAAAATATACAAGGTTCGGGATTCAGATCTCTGCCACCCAAAAAAATATATTATTAGTTTGCGGTAGCTCATACTATTCCCGCAAAATTCATTTTTCTCGTGTTAATTGACCCAAAGTGGTTGAAGTTAAAAGTGTAGGGCATAGTCAAACAATTAGTCTAAAGTAATTAACGAGCTCCACCAAAAAACAAATTATTTTACAAGAACTTAAGTTCGACTTTTGATGGTACAATTCTTGATTAGACTGCACTTACCTCACGATCAAACCGTAGATTAACAAGACTGTCTTTCATGAGAAATTAGAGGGTTAACAAAATAAAACAATTAAAGCACGGGAAGACAAATTATTTGAACCAAACTTTGCGGTACCATGAGATTAAGACTAATATTAAATGGCCAAGTACTTTTAGGTGTTATTGTATATAGTTTAATAACAAGTTAATCCTCTTTTTCTTCAAAAAAAAAAGATAATCCTCTTTTTGTTGACAAAAAAAAACTAAATAATAATAATAATAAGTTATTCCTATCACCAAAAGAACTTTTAATTCTAATTTCTAAGTTACAACTACTAACCCAAAACTAATAGGCACCCTAGAGAAAAAGAACTGGTTGGGGACTAGGGGTATAAATAACAATATATTACTTTACATATATCCTGCATTTTGCAACCGTAAAAAAAAAAAATTATAATAGACATATATACATGTAGAATGTAACATTAAACTATTGGTCTCCTCAAAAAAAAAAAAAAATTAAACTATTGGTACATGTTTGATAATGTCTGAATTAAGAAGCCCTTGCTTGATGGGGTCTTGTATGGGTAAATTGGTAGGTTTAGAACGCTCAGCTTGAGTTGCATGTATGAGTATTTCCATAACAGCTGTTACAATGACCATGAAAAGCACTGTAAAGAAGATGCCTGGCCATGTTGAGAGTAGTTTAGTCCATTGAAAGAATTTTACTAGAAGAAAGCAAAGGAAACTTGACCAACAAGCCATAACCTGCATTAGTTCAATTGAAATGAAAATTTATATTATGAGCAAAGTGATTATAAATAATAATTTTACTCTATCTATCATAATCCAACTCAAAATTTATCCAATTCATCCATTTGCTACCCTACAGAATAAATAAAAATAGAACAAAACTTACAAATATCGATCTTTTAGGCCGACGGAATTGATGAAGTTCTAGCTCACTGAATATCTCTGTAGTACTATATTTCTCCAGTAATGCATCCTGATAATTAGTTGAGAAAACACACATTAATTGTTACAAATTTAATACAGAAAGTTTTGAAGAATGCACGCATCAGATTAATTTGTACAAAGTGTCTCTAATGTAGAATGTGAGGGGCTAACTTATAAACTGAGTCATACCAAATATGAGAAAGTAAAAAAGAATTGTAATTAATTAGCTAACAAATTTTCTGCTACTAGAACATCTTTTACATTACTTGTCGTAATACCTTGGCAATAAAAGCATCTTTGCACCATTGTGCAATGCCATCTTCTGTTTCTGGAAGTTCCTCTATTTTGTGTCGCTTAATTTGGACCTTGACCTGCAAAAACGCAGATGAGCGTAAACATTTTTTTAGGTTGTAAAACAACTAACTATAAAAAACGTCTAATTATGAAGGAATACATAAACAACATTGTTTGTTTTCTCTAATTTAGTCACTGTCAAGCAAGGTTTTCAATTGCCTTACCTTAGAAGGAATCCCTTTAAAAATTCTCAACAACGTAGGTGAAGTCTCACCCCTTGGAACCGTAAATGTGCAATCATAAATGGCTGGAATGTATTTTCGCGATTCTTTTACGGCAGTCACAAAGCCCTGGAGAGAGATCATCGACAATAAACAAAAGATATCAGCTAATAAAACAAAGTCAAATTGTAAGCGGTAATTGGAAACTTATGTTGCTAGCTGCTAACATAAATTGTTTAAGCAGCAATTGAGCATATCACTGTTATCTCCTATATATAGGCTTGAGGTCGCAAAAAAAGCTTTCATCATAAATGACTTTTTTATTTTGAAGTCCATAGATTCTTTTGCAGGGCTACAAATTCTCATTTTCTTGTAACCAAACATATCCTAAGTATCGATATTTTTTACCTTGGTACGAGGAATCAAAACATTTTTAGGCACTGGAATTCCTCTTGAAATAGCAAACTCTTGAGCTGCTAAAAGTTTTGTGTGCGTAAAGCGAGTTCCTTCAACAAAAAGAGCCACCCAAAAAGGCACTGGTTTGTGTTCAAGCTGCTTAAAACCTGACTGCCAACAAAAGTCAAGAGATTTATAAATAAAATGCTAATAATTAAGGAACGTTATACTAATAATCACACACACACACACACACACACATATATATATATATATATCTAAATTAGTATAATAATATGTTTGGATTTATTTACCTTCAATGATGATTCATCTTTAGCCCAGTTTCTTTCTAGAAATAAATATTCAGCAAACCACATTGACCAACCTATAACCTGCATAGATATTGCAATGTTGTCACTGGAACAAATCATTTAAATTAATTAAAAGCTTTGTGCAATTCTAAATTTACAAAGAACAAAGAATGAGAGGTCTAGAGAAACATACAGGGAGGTATTTAAATTCTTTCTTCATAATGGCTACCGTGCTACCAAGGCAACCAGTGCGCTATGACAAACGAAAAAGAAATAGAATATAAGAACTATATGACTCTGAAATTGTAAGTTAATCACATATATCAGTATGTACATCAAAGAATTTTGCATCTAATGGCACCTACCTGAGCCAAGACCCATCCAATAAGCCAATCAATGTCACTCCTGTGATTGCATATCAGAAGTGCATTTTCTTTACCTGAAATTTTCACCAGAAAAAAGTTGTAAATTTGTGAGAGATCCTATTATACTGATTTATTTTGAGCAAAAAATTAAAAATTATAAGAACTTAACAAACTATGTTAACTACCCAATAATTGAAATGTTTCTGAATCTGCGTACAACTCAACCTGCAACCCGAATACTCGACAAATTAACAGGCAAGAAAGAGGGTTTAGAACATAGATAAACAACATATTAATATAGATTAAGGTAATCAATCAAATTAAGACCTTGACGCCTGCCCACCAATCAATGAGCCATATGAGTTCCAACCATAATGATTCTGTGAGCACTTTGTTTATTCTTCTATAACAATATCTTGATATCGGACGAACAAACACAAAGAAGAAAGCCTGCAAATGGATATATATATATATATATATATATATATATATTGTATAAAAATAAAAATAAAAATTGATCAAGAATCAATCAAGTTTTACATAGAAACAGAAATATACTACAAACTTGATCATTTGCAGGCAAATGTATACATACAAATATATACATATCAATGTTGGCGGTGCTATAAGGCTGTTGCATAGCAGAATTTGAAGAAATCGTCGTTGTTTCACGATACATTGTTTTGTTCACGATACGTTGTTTAGTACAAAATATTGTGAAACATTGGTACATATATCATATTCTAAAATAATGTACATATAATATTGTGGATTGAATTGAATTAAATTTACCTGAATAACATTGATAATGAGGCCTGAAAGAATGAAAATAATGCCTACAGGAAGAATAACAACTGTAGCTGGGAAAGCCATGTCTTCCCTAACCTTCTATTAAGCTAATTGAGAATTATGAATACGAGAGGGTTATCAAATAACAAAAAAAGGAGAGAGAGAATGCAAAAGTGTAATTTGGGGAGAAAAAAATAAATTAGATGTTTGTGATGAAATTATGAATAGCTAGCTGTGCCAAGCTGGGTTAAATAAGGAACCATAATTAAATACCAACTATGGTATACAAATAGTCAAATAAATAAGTCAATACCATGTGGAAAATGGAAATGCAAAGTTGGCACTTCTTCATTCACATGCTCATAATATAATAATAATTGAATTTAGAAGCTCAGTTGAATCTGAATGCCTCTCCACATCAAGCTTCAATTCACACTCATCTATACACACATGATATCAACCTTAATTTTGTTTTATTTTTATTTATTTTTGGAATGAGAAATTATTAATAATTAAAATAGCATCAATGACCATTTAATATTTGTATCGGATGAATTTTTTCTTACATTGTAATATCTTGGGTTTAGTTTGGCATTCGATTTACAGTTGGATTGGTGTCTCAGTGACCAACCCCTTTACTGTGTCTGATCATTTTAACCAGTTTAGCTACAGCAGTGGAATTGGGAACAAGCGGCGTTCGTTGTTACAGGTTATTTGGTATGCAACAGTTTGGGAAATCTGGAAGGAACGAAACAATAGGTTGTTTAAAGGCTCCGAAAGCCCCGTTCTTCAGGTGGTTGACAGGATAAAGGCCATCTCCTATATGTAGTTGAAGGAGAAGTACATTACTCTTCCCTTCAATTTTCATGGCTGGTGGTTTAGTCCGTTCACCATTTTGGGCATAGGTTAATAGCTTCTTTCATATTGCTTTCATTTTATTGTTTCGGTCTCCCATTGTAATTAATTGTACAGACATTGCTGCCTTTCCTTGGTACATCCTGTGCCGGGAATAGCGCTTTCATGTGTTAATATATTCCATTTTAGCCTCTTCAAAAAAAAAAAAAAATTTGTATCGGATGAATTTTTTTTGGAAGGTCTAATGCAAGGGCAAGTATTTGGTTTAATTTTGATGGACAATAAAAATACAATTTATTAATGTGACTGACATCAAACAATTTAATTGGCTAAAATATATTTTTAGTCTTTTATCTTTTTCCTAATTTTTATTTTGATCCTTTTACGTATTTCTATTAAAAGATAGTTGATTTGATACTTTATGACATGAATTTCTATTAAAAATTATTAGGATTCATACTAAACTTTAGAATTGGATGAAATTGCGATAGCCTTGAGGGCCAAAGTGGAAATTATCATTTTAATACACAATTTTTGGTAATTTTAACAAATGACGCAATCAAAAGAAGCTCAAATTAAAACAAGTACTTTTGAACAAAAAAAAATAAAATTCCAATACAAAAAAACAATGAATAAAATTCGACCTCTCTAATTTTGATTCCCACTTTCTTTACTCTCCCAAATCAATGTTCATCCTCAAACACCAAAAAATGAACAAACTTGCAAAAATCCAACTATATGTCCAATTTCCCTAAAACAACAAATTGAAAAATTATAAAGAACTTGACTGTTGAGGAAAGACAAATGAAGTTGAAAAGCATAATTGAACTTGAGCCACCAGTCACCACCTCCCTCAGTTTTTCACTTTGGCCCTAAAGGTTAACCTTAACATCGTCCAATTCTAAATTTTATTATGAACCTTGATAATTTTGAGGAAGAAGACAACAATGTAAGAAAAAAAATTATGCCACAGCACCACATGTCAAAATCAACGATCAACTCGGCTCTTTTTTTTAATGAAGATAGGTAAATGGACTAACTTGTATAATTGAAACATAAAAGATCATATCAAATAGAAAATAATAAATGATCAAAAAAAAAAAAAATTGAGTGGAAGTGATCAAAATAAATGTTAAGTAAAAAAATAAAGGACGAAAAATATATTTTAATCAATTTAATTTCTTCACGTCTGCCAACTAATTTCATTGAACAAGATTCTCAAACATAAACCAATAATTCGATTCATCTAAATTCCATTCACTCCTTAGATTATCCATCCAACCATCGAAGGTCCACTGGAACATGCAAAACACAATGAGCACTACGTGACAATTTCACTTTTTAAATAAAAAATTGTATTAATTCATTCAAATAGGTAGCATACATTAAAAACAACACAAATTAAAATTGAAAAGAATTAATTTACGAACATTCTCATAACACTGACACCATTCGGTCATTATTATAAACAAAAATCTACATTTTAAATTAATTCAATTAATAATGTATATAGTCTTTATTATAGATCATATACATAATTTAATAAATAAAAAAATCTAAAATGTTAATTTTTGCATATAATAGCGACGGATTGTGTATATATTAAAAATAGAAAACGGAAAAATGCCTATAAATGTGACTAAATCAAAGTGACACTAAAGTCATTGATTGATTTTGTATTGGATTGAAGTTGATTTATCAAAGTGAATCAAATAAACACCGCAACAAAATAAAAATTCAAACAACGTCACAAAAACAAGAAACAAAAGAACATCGAACTCAAACAACGAAATCATATAAAAACAAAAAAGGAAAACCACACACACATATGTATGTATGTGTGTGTGAATAATTTACTTAGATAAAATAAGAAAATACAACTTTTAGTTCTCTAAAAAATCTCCATCACAACCTTTTGTCTTGATTTCTAAGTGAATCTAGCCTTGTTTGTCCACCACCAACAACAACAAAAAGGAAAAGAAGCAGACAAATAGACAAGCAAGTTTCACCGAAGAGCACAAGTAATAAGCACATACAAACCCATTCTAAAAAGGGTGTAATCAAAAACAATCCTAAATATTTGTGATTGTCTTTGTTAGTAGCTAGATATGTTGTTTGGCAGTTTAGTTTCGTTGGTTTAAAAACAAAATTTTAGCTAGATGATTGAAGTTCCTTTGCTTCTTAGGGATAGCCTTGGCTCACTTTCTCATGTGTAATCTCTTTTGTATAGTATTCTGGCCCTCTCATGCCTTTTATTGTTTTCTTTTGTCTTTATAAAAAAATACTTCTAAATGAACTCATGATGTATCATTCAAATTTTTGAATTTGTTTTCGCAAGCATGTTTATAATATTATAAAATTTCTTAAAAAAAAATTAGAATTTTTTAATAAAACTTGAAAATGAAATTTTATGTTTTTAACGCTAAACAAATTATTTTCTTTCGAAAACTCATAATTCAACCAATGATCAACTAATGTGAAGGGTCCAATGACTCCAACCCCAGTGGGGGGCCTACGTAAAGCTCTACACGGAATATCCCACCAAAATTGGCACGTAGTAGAATCAAACCCGATATACCTTGAGAGGAGGAACATAATCCAAAGTCTATAGCTAACACCACCAAACCAATCGAATTGGTTTCTAAAAAAAGAATCATATTTAGTTCACGTTAACAACCAATTGTTTTAGCGAGATTCTTGTAGTATTTTAAACATATGAAAACTCTTTCAAAAATTTAAAGAATAAATATTAAAAGTGTGGATGGAAAATTTAAAAAAATTAGAAGTCAAAATCAAATTTAAGAGAACAAATTTTTTTAAAATTAATAAAAAAAATATACGAAACCCCATCAAAATTCTCAAATAGTTTAAGAATCTATAAAATAACCAAACATTTTTATTTTTATCCCTAAAAAAAAACATTTTAATTTTTATTTTTTATAAAAAAAGTTGTATATTTGTAGTGTGTTTGTGTAACAAAATTAAAAAAAGACTGACAGTGGTTCAACTCAAGGCGCATTGGCAGTCCGCTTTGTTCCCGAAACCGAGCAGCTCACCGCTATTCTGTAGAGAATTTTGGGATTTGACAGTTTTTTGAGATCAAATATTGTTTTGCCCAATTCACAATTCTCGCAAACCCTAACTCTCAATCGCAGGTTGGTTCCTTTCTTTAAATCGCACTTCTCTGTGTAATAATCATAAGAGGATTTTGCAGACAATAGCAATAGCGCTTAACATACATCTGATTTGAAGCCTTTTAGTTGGTATACCGTATACATATTGAATATAGGACAAAACTTATGTTCAATTCTTTAGGTGATTTTCGTATAGTTTTTAACTCAAAATACATCTATGTTATATGTAACAAACTTTGAGAAAATTATGGATTTGAGGAAGTCACAGTGAATTTAGCTAAGAACCATACAATTTAGAGGGTGATTCAAAAACATACAGATAACATTGATCTTATGAAGCAGAAAAGCGAATTAAATTTAAATCAACAATTCAATAATACACAAACACAATAACATATGTATACAGCAAAGCTCAAGCAGACAGTTACATTAGTGTTTTTCTTTTCGGTAGGAGTTATATGCAGGAAGTCTAGGGTTCAATCTTCTACTAACAATTTTCCCCTCCAACAACCTAGCCTTATCCCATTAAGTGGGGTCGGGTACATGGATCAAATTACACCATTACGTTCTATCATAATTCATAAACCATATTTAGATTCAACTCATTAATCTCTAGCTCTTTCTTAATACTTAGTATTTTTAGGTATTTCTCTGCCTTTAGTGATCTTCTCACTATCCTCCATCTGATCTACTCTCCTTACTCCATAACCTACACGTCTTCTCTCTACATGTCCAAACCATCTAAGCCTAGTTTCCACCATCTTTTCTACTATAGGTGCCACTCCAACTTCTCTGTAATGTTGTCATTTCTAATCACATCTCATCCCCGTTTTACCACACATCCAACACAACATCCTCGTCTCCGCTACGTTTATTTTTCCCCTTCCCCTAACAAAGTAACCACTAACATTTGCCTTTAACAAAAATTAAGAATTCAACATTTGCCTTTCAGCAAAAAGTCATTGAATTACCTTTCTGTTTACAGGACATATCATCAAATTAGGCACAATATTATGGGTGGACATTCTGGGTCAGGTTCATCCGAGAAGAAATCAAGCAATGTAGTGAATGAGTTGCTGACTTTTAATGCTGAGAATATGCAGAGCAACATGAAAATCATCTATTACAGGTTTGATTTCACTTCACGTTCTTAATACTATGTTTACTTTAATATATAAACATAGCAGGAAGCGTTATATGTGTGACTGTTCAATGTTGTCTATGGTTCACAATTGAATTTTCTCTGTTTCTTTTACAGCCGAACATTTTTATCTATAATTGGCGGAGTTGTTGCTGGTATTTTGGGATTTACAGGCTTGAAAGGATTTGTCTTCTACGCACTTCTCATGGCATTTACTTCACTTGGGCTCATAGCCAAAGCAAAATTTTCAATCCACACATACTTCGATTCCTGGAACCGAGTGCTAGTTGATGGCTTTCTCGGTGGTCTAATGGTAGGCTGTTTATGTTCACCTCATCTTTATTTTGTCATAATTTGTGTTTTAGAAACTTTATTTTTCATTAAAGAAGAAATCAGTTTGGATAAGATAGATAGGTAGACTAGAGTAAACACACATACAAATATGAAACTAGATATCATCCTCAAAGAAAATAAAATTTAGAAAGTCAGGGGAAGCAACAAAAGGCACATCAACAGTTTAGGGTTAGCCAAACTCTCTGCTTATTAACTACTAGAATCCCCTGGAACAACATGAATGAGGTGACTGTATATTCTTTATGCCATAAAAGCTGCAGTGGCGAAGATTTGTCTAGAAAATTGTTTCAGCACAAAGATTCAAACTCACAAGACATGTCCATGAGATCTCTCCTTGGCAATATTTTTTAATAGAAAAAAGTGATGAACACTTGGAGAGACCATGAAAAGGCATGTGTACCTTAGGTGTTTTCCGTTTGAATGAGCATTCTGCTCCAGCAAAAGATTCCACGAGATAGCTTGCAAAGTTCTTTACCATAATATTTCCTGATACTCTAGCCAAAAGTTTGAACTTCTGAAGGAAAATAAGCTTTAACCAGTTGAGAGGATACATTTTGTAGTCACCAGACACACTAAATGGCCTACTCCAGATGTACTTAGCTGCTTGCCTTTGTGAAAATAAATGTGCTGTATTTTCTAATTCTAGGGTACGCGTGACATACAATGGAAACAAAGTGTTATTGGCCTTGTGTATATGTAAAATTTCCCTTTAGTATCATACTAAGTACTACCATGTTGAAGTCTGTGAATCTACTAGTAACCTTTGAAATCATCAGTGCCCTTCTCTGGCAGAATTTTTTCTCTGTTTGGACTCAGATAATGGTTAAGAAATTCAAAAAAACGACTTACAAATAAGTATATTAAAATAACCAAGAGTCCAAATCATTTTTTCCAGGTTACTTGTAACAAATGAACAGAGTCAAGCAAAGAGAAGAAAATCCAATTGAAAATATTCTCTATCGTTTAAATTCCTAGAGAGATTAAAGTTCCAACAATTAACATCTAGTACTATGAAAATTTAAGATGAGATCATGAGAGACTGATACTGGGAGAAAGACAAAATAATCAAGGTTTCGCCTCCATGAATATTAAATTCCTTGTGCACCCCAACCTATGATTTACCTAGAACCCACGTGTCTAACTTGATAATGATTACTTACCTAGATTCCCACGCTTAGTCACCTAGCTAAACCATACTTGTTAACCCATTTATTCAGCAATTATATATGACTTTCATGCAATCGTGTGTGATCTCTTTCAAAACATGTATTTCTGTGGTCTCTATCTTAGCAAGTGTACAATGTGATCACTTTTGCTATTACTGGCAGAAAAGAGATTTTCTAATGTTCTTAAAGGCAATGTAATGCTTTGTTTCATTGTGATGATTTGTGTGTATTTCATGAATCAGATATTGTACATCGTAAAATACATAGCTTTTCCCCCCTTTAAGGAAATAAAAAGAAAGAATCAACTTGCTATTCATATTATTGGATTCCCTTATATGGACTTCTGATATTTGTTTGAGTGGTATGTGTTTGGTGACGATATTTTCCCGTTCTCTCCCCCTCAGTAAAATGTTTGTTAATTGTGCAGAGAAAGGCCAAAAAGAGGGCTTTTCTCTGCAAATTAGGGGAAAAGAGAGATAGAAAAGGGAGGTTTATCCAGTCCATAATTTATTTTAATATATCTGATCTTTATATCATATTGAAATTTTAAAGTTTATAAAAAAAGACTTGTTGTAATTGCCTTGCTGATCTTATCTGGCAAGTTAAACATTATATTTAGATCATAATAATGTATATGTGGGGGGTTTGTATCCTCTCTTGCTCCCTATATATTTTATTCTTGAATGTACATTTTTTCAACTTTCTAACTTTCCTTTTTTTGATCCCATGCAGTCGTTCGTGCTGTTCTGGACGTATCCTTCTCTTTGTCAATAATACTTGTAGTATTTTAATTTTAGTTAAATACTATCAAATATGTTAAAAATGGAGTTAGTTTTTTCATAATTGTATCAAAACGTAATTCATAAATATGAAAAGAAATTTGGGTTGGTGAGGATTTGGGTAAATATAAATTCATGTTTTATTATGAATACACTGGTGGAACTTTGAGATTTTCTTGAGCAGTCATTGCCATGCTCATTCAACTTAACAATAGTTACTCCAGAGCATCCGGCTAAAACACAACCTAAAACAACTGATATTCCTGCATATTTATCTTCTGCGTAAATTCCTGTTATTGTGCTGTGCTTCCTTGACAAAATACAGATTTGCATATGACATTGCTCATATATTTTGACTGCCGGGATGTGCAAATGTTTCTAGGGAAGACAGTTTTTTCTCCATTGCGGCTATTCAGATTCAGAGTGAAGTTACAACCTACACCCTTCACTTATGAGATAGCTTTCATGATGTTCCCGGTTTTAAACAATGTTAATGTATAATTTAATATAGTGGGAAGTACTCAATGTCGAGGGCTTTGTTGTGGCTGTTGAACTGTTCTCTAGAATGTTTTTCTTGAATTTACTTTGTGATATAGATTGCAATTTGGCCAATTCAGTATGAAACAATATCAATGACCAAGGATAGAAGTTTTGGTTGACATTCTCATGTTTAAGCTTGAAATTGAATTTGTTTGCTTCGCATGATTATAATTAATACTTTGGTGTTTTTTAATAGTTTGGAAGTGGTGTTTTTTATTTAAGAAACTAAACAAGGAATCTAGAAATTGATTTTACAATGAAAAGATAAATGTTTAAATTTTTAAAACATTAAATACACAATTTTTAAGAAAATATTTTTATCTTTTAACTTCTTAACTTGTGTCTTAAGAATATATACAAGTTAGTATTTTCCTTATTTAAATAGATTATGCTTCTTTTTATCTCCATACAACCGTGATTTCCGTTAAAAAAACACATTTTTGTCATTCTTGTGTAGAAGTAGAACTAGATAATAATGCCTTAATTTTTTGGTCAAGTAATCTAGTAACTAAAAATTTATCTTTAAGATGAATAAAGGAGGTGGTGTTCGAAGTTCGAACTCTGACTCTACATACATGTATTATACAATGTCCCTTACCATGTTCACATAACCTATTTAAATACATATCAATTTAACAATCAGTCAATCAACTTTAACTTGAATATACCTTTACTAATCCATGCCAACTCATGAATCTAATTTCCCCTATTTTATTTTGTATTTGAACTTTAAATTTTAAGTTTTCTATTCCCATCACTCTCTCCATTTTATTTTATTTGCTCACCACTTTAAAATAAAGAGATAAATATTTGTCATTAACACTTAACAACACAAGAAGAATATAATTGTGATTGACATTGTCATTGATAAATATAAAAAAGTTGAGTCAGTAGTATATACAATTTTTTAGATAATAGTATAAGAAATATAAGAAAAACACAACAAATAGTTGTCATCATTCTTTCTTCCCAAAATCCTGTTGACCGCGAATAGAGTGTGCTGGTAACAAAAACAATAACAATAACAATGGCAACAACGTATCACCAACCAGCATCCCTAGAAGAAGTTCGAACCCTATGGATAGGCGATTTACAATACTGGGTAGACGAAAACTATCTCACTCATTGTTTCTCCCATACCGGCGAAGTCATCTCCATCAAAATCATCCGCAACAAAATCACCGGTCAACCCGAAGGTTACGGTTTCATCGAATTCATTTCTCACTCCGCCGCTGAACGCGTTCTTCAAACCTACAACGGTACTCAAATGCCTGGTACCGAACAAACCTTCCGTTTAAACTGGGCTTCCTTTGGTATCGGTGAACGCCGCCCTGATGCGGGTCCCGATCATTCCATATTTGTGGGGGATTTGGCACCGGATGTTACTGATTATTTATTACAAGAGACTTTTAGGACTCATTATGGGAGTGTTCGTGGAGCCAAGGTTGTGACTGATCCTAATACTGGGAGGAGTAAGGGGTATGGGTTTGTTAAATTTAGTGATGAGAGTGAGAGGAATCGGGCTATGTCCGAGATGAATGGTGTTTATTGTTCTACTAGGCCTATGAGGATTAGTGCTGCTACCCCCAAGAAAACTACCGGGTATCAACAGAATCCTTATGCTGCTGCTGTTGCTGTTGCCCCTGTTGTTGCCGCTGCTCCTGTCCCTAAAGGTATAACAAAACCCTACACTTTTTTTATAATTAGGTTATGTTTGGATGATTAATTTAGTTAAGTGCTGAGTAGAATGTTAGGGCTTATATTTGGATAATTAGTATAACTAAGTGTTTGGATAATTAGTTTAACAAAACCAAGGGATTGAACTCAAGTGGTTAATGAGCTTCACCGAAGGACGAATCGTTCGTGAGAACCCGAGTTCAATTCCTGGGTTGAACTATTCTTGGTCAAGCTATACTTACCTCATGGCTAAACTCCGGCTTACCAGGCCCCTTTCCCCTAGGAAGTAGGAACTGGAGGGTTAACACAAAAAAAATAAAAAATGTTAGGGCCTATGTATAAGTTATTCTAAAAGATAGAATTAAGTCAAATTGTTTCCATATTGTTTTTCTAAGCTATCCTAGATAACTTGTGGAAATAAATTGAAATTGGCTTATGGACATGTCATAACCTGTTTCCGTAAGCTCTTTCAAGCAGACTTCGAAGGGTTTATGTTCGTAGGTAAGTTGAAATAAATCAATTCAAACCGCCCTGTTTGGATGGTAAGTTTAATTAAGTGCTTACAGCATAAGTGTTTATCATGTTAGCAATGCTTATATATAAGTTATTGGGAAACCACTATTTTGGTCTATGGAAGTGTATTTCGTTGTCACATTGGTCCCCAAATGTATCTTTTTTAAGTCATTTTGGTTCTCGAATCTGTTCTTAGGTAGTCAATGTGAACTTATCTATTTGACATAAGTTTTGTGAGACTGGTTAGGCAAACTTATGAAACCAACTTATGACACTTTTCATAAGCTTTTCTCAGCTTAATTTCATAAATTCTCCAAGATAGCTTATTAAAACAAATTATAGCATATACTAAAACAATTTAACATTATTGTATCTTTTCCTATATAAATAGCTTGTGTAAGCTTATGTATAAGTGTTTATCATGATAAGCGCTTGTGCTATATGCTGCAAATAAGCTGTTTATCCAAACAGGGAATACGCTGTTTCGTTGGTCAATTTAGTCCATAAAATAAAAATACTAACAGAAGAGACAATAGGGATGTTTTTGCAATTTCACCCATTCAAGGACCAAAATGGTTGTTTTGGTGTAAGTTATTCTATAGAAAAAGATAAAATAAAGTCAAGTTGTTTTGTATAAGTTATAAGTTATTTTTATATGCTATCTTGGATAACTTATGGAGATAAAGTGAAAGTGGCTTATGGACATGTCAGAAGCTGTTTTTGTAAGCTCTTTCAAACAAACCACAAGGGTTTGTTTTATACTAGTAGATAAGTTCAAATAAATCAATCCAAATAGCCCAATTTTGAACGCAAATGTGTTTTTCAACTTTACCTTGTGAGTTATGACCGTAACATTCAACAACTCTCTATTTCATATGTAGTTTTAATTCTGTCTTTACTGATTGAGCGTAAGAAAATTGTACATGACTGGTGTCACTATATAGTTTGTACTTGTGAATGGGTTTCTGGCTGAAGACTTACATTGTTATCTATTAGCCTGTTTGATTAAAAATTTGCCGTGTTGATGATTGATGGAATGATACTAATTGTTGTTGTTGAGACTGTTCAAAATATGATAGAATCAGAATGGTATGTAAAGGAATTTATATTCTATCACATTCCATCCAGTTTCTCTATTTTTCTTGTACCAATATGGGTTTAAGATGGAACTTACTTGTTTATTAATCTCCTTACCATTACATTCACTTACTGAACTTTGGAAAGAAAGCTTTGCATCTTTTCCTTCGTATAGGCATGGTAATTATCCCATCATGTTCTTATTCATAAAAAAATTATTCCATTCTATTTTTTCTTATTTCACTTGATATCCAACTTTAGCCTTGAGGTTCTAAAAATTTTATGCCTTCTTTTTACCCTACCAAGGTTATGCAATCTTTTAAATTTCAAATACTGTTAGTCATATAGATATGTATTTCATGATGTGACTAGAACCTTCCTAAGACAAAGTCTTGCATTTGAAGTTGAAACTTTGATCTTTTTGGTGTTCTGATATTTGATTTAGTACAACTTAGGAAAGATACTTATCTATGATTTTCTTGGCAGCAATATATCCAGTGCCGGCATACACCGCCCCAGTGAATACAGTTCCACCAGAATATGATGTAAACAATACTACCGTAAGTCCTGTAGCCCTAACATTTTTGAAATTTTCATTTCCTATGGTGCTCTTACATACTTTTGCAATGCAGATTTATGTTGGTAATTTGGATCTTAATGTCTCAGAGGAGGAGCTGAAGCAAAACTTTTTGCAATTTGGAGAGATTGTTTCTGTCAAAGTTCATCCCGGCAAAGCATGTGGTTTTGTTCAATTTGGGGCTAGGTCTTCTTTTCCCCTCTAATCTCTTTTTAAGCATTGAAGTGTTTTTGTGAAATCTTTTTAAAATTGAAACTAAAAAGTAATGATAAGATTTTGATATGTTGCCTCTCAAAGGAAATATGTTTCACGTGGCCCTAATTTACCATGCATCTTGAGTTCTTTGACGATCTTTATATTTTTTCCTTAATTCTATTAGGTGAATGTTCATTTAATCTTTCTCATATCTGATGTCTGTAGAGCATCTGCTGAAGAAGCCATTCAGAAGATGCAGGGAAAGATATTAGGTCAACAAGTGATCCGAGTTTCTTGGGGTAGGCCCCAAACAGCTAGACAGGTATTTTTTCTTTAGAAATGGTCCATTTCTTCACAAAATACTCAAAGCTATAGCCTTGTGCATTTGTTTATATCATTCATTTCAATTTCAGATATTCTTTCAATGTAGAATCATAGATTACAAATCGTCCATATTTGTTTAGGTTTTTAAGATAGGACCCATACATGGGGTTCTACTTCTAGTATAATTTTTACTGCCCTTTTTATGTAATGAGCAATCTTGAATTGTGAAGGTTTGACAACTTGTGAATGGCCAATGTGGGACATTGAGAGACCCTTACATGGGTTAATACTTAATGGTTGAAGACTAAAACAGGAAATGATATCCTAGGAGTCATATGTATCGATATGGTTTTTGAAGGTTCAGTAAAAAAGTTAACTGTAACAATAGATATGTATAGATATGGAGGACGTCAATTAGTGTTTATTGACAATTCAAATTTAGGCTTGGTCTTCTTGACTCTTGATGTATAATTTGCAAACATTAGCAACAGCCCCCTTGTTACAATTACGAACTTCCATCATAACAAACTTTATCTAAATATTAAAAATACTTGAGGTTATATGTCAGTGAGTTTTGATAAGTGTCTCATCATGTTTGATGTGTTATATTTGCACTAATAAATTTGGTTCTAAATGGTTCTAGGATGTACCTGGTGGCTGGGGACAACAGGTGGATCAAAGTCAATGGAATGCATACTATGGGTATGGACAGCCGGGTTATGAAGCTTATGCATATGGGGCTGCTCAGGATCCTTCAATGTATGCATATGCTGGATATGCTGGCTATGCACAATACCCACAACAGGTAAGTTATATAATTTTAAATTTACATATTGCATTGGTTCATATTGAAGGGAATGATTTTATCTGACTACTTATGTTCGTAGGTTGAAGGTGCCCAAGACGTATCAGCTATGTCTGTGCCTACCTTGGAACAAAGGGAAGAGTTGTATGATCCTCTGGCAATGCCCGATGTTGATAAGTAATTTCCCCCCTTTCTTTTTATAACATGAAAGATAAACAACTGAACACGAGATATTGACGGATCCGGATTGTATGCAGTCTTGCAGTCAGTCCATTTCTGACCATCAGACAACCCAGATTTAAATCTCATTTTTAGATTTAATAAAACGAATACAATCTGCTTTAAATTTAGACCATCCGATCTAAATCGGACGGCAAAAAATGGCCGGCTGCATGATTGCATGCAATCTGGATCCCATATTGACTTCATGTGCATTTCTGACATGTCCTTGATTGCTTTGACAGGTTAAATGCTGCATATCTCTCAGTACACGGAAATGCCATTTTAGGGAGGTCCCTCTGGCACAAAACCCATTCCTCATCTTTGCAGCAGCAAGCTTAGGATCTATTTGTATTTGTACTTCCTGGTTTTTATGTTTCAATGTATTATGCAACTGCAAATGCAACATAACTTAAGTTGGCTTAGGTTTAAATTCCTATTGTTTGGCAGATATGACAAGTAGTATATCAGTAGACAATAGTCTTTAGTTAGATCGACCCCCTGATTATCTTGTGATTTTGACAATCTAGATAACGCGTCTTTTGTTAAAGAAGGGAAGAAATATTGTTTGGCAGAGTAACTTCAACATCATTTATGAGCTGATAAGGGTTGGTTTAAATGCTTCAACTGATAATTAACTCATTGTGGGGTTTTACATGTTTGTGTGGCTAGTTTCTTTTTGAGATCTCATTAATGTACTCATCTATACTATGTTCTCGTGTCCAATTCTTGTTGATATCTCATTTATGTGTAATGACCCCACAAATCAACTTTTCACCATATTTTATCTTCACTCATTTGCTTCTTCGTAACTTCTCAAGAGATCATTTCTCAGACTTAAGCTTTTAAATTATGGACTCTTGAAAAAAATGTGCATTTCTATACGAACTTTTAACAATCTTTAACTAAACATCTCATTGATATATTTTCTTTGTATTTCTTTCATTTCAATGTGTATTCATATTATTCACATGTTCTTATCCTTCCACGTCTTCATGTCTTTCTCATTCCTATGTGATCATGGGTCTCCATTGAAAATATCACAGAAATCAATCTTTATTTTGCGCCTTATATACATTAATGGTCACTCATTCATTGCCTGACCAATGAGCTAGGTGTCACACTATCTTTATCATTTAAGAATTGAACCTTCGTCGTTACTTCCAACGTAATCAACATATTCTTTTTTTTTGTCCTTTCCCTCTTTTCTAAAATTTATTTTTGAAACTTATATATAACGAGATAAAAAAAAGACATGCATTGTCAAAGAAAAACACACACTTGAATCTTTTTATTATTTATTTATTATAATAACACACATTAGAATCTTGGATAGCATAAATATCATAAGCCTAGAAATAAAGAATAACAATAATCAGCTATCCTTATTGGATGATAGTTGTAAAAATAGGTAAATGAGTTGAAAATCATTTACAAGCCTCATATAATGAGCGTTTTGAACTCTTCAAGCCAAGTAAAACAAGAACTATTCCAATGTAGTTTAAATGGTAAGCTTCTTCAAGTAGTTGGAACTTGTTAAGATTCCATGGAGGAAACCTGAACCAAAAATCAGTGTAGTAACTTCTCCTAGCCACAGCTTTATGGTGACTGAATGCATCAAATGAGAACTTCCCGTGGTATTTGCCAAATCCACATTCACCAACTCCTCCAAATGGGATGGTATCCGCTACATACTGCAAAAAAAAAAATAGTTATCTTTTGTATAACAATCGATGTGCTTGATAAAATTAACGGTCAAAATAAGTGATAAATATATAACTACAGTAAAATATATTTTTAATTAATATTATTTTTCACAATAAGAAAGTGCAGGTAAAAATGAGAAAAAAATAATACACTATAAATTATAAGCTCAAATGCTACGTACTCAAAGCAGTCTTAAAAAATGTTATAAGCTCGTGAAGAAATGTTAAAAGCTCGAGAGAGAAGTTAAGTAGAAGTTTAGTAGCTTGCAAAACAAAACCTTACTAGTTTCATAGTAGTGAAAATATGTTAGGTTTTTAATTAATGAAGATAATGTAAGTCACTATCAGCAAATAAAGACCTGTAGAATTGCATCATTAAATACAATGCTCCCAGATGATGTTTCAGATACCAATCTTCTCTGCAGTGTTTTGTTCTTTGTGAAGGCATAAATTGCTAGCGGTTTAGGCTTTGAGTTTATGAACTCAATACCCTCTTCAATCTTCTCCACCTGCAAATAAACAATTGAAACTACTAATTAAAAGGGACTAAAAATAAGAAAAGGAATAAATAAAAAAATTATGTTGCAGATATATATATCTTACAGTTATTATGGGAAGCACAGGGCCAAAGATTTCTTCTGTCATGATTGCTGATTCAAGTGGGGGATCTAGTAATATTGTTGGTTCCATAAATCTACATAATATTTTAGTCCAAAAACACTTGTGATAAGAAAGATAGTCATGAAGGCAAAATTGGTCTCTTTTAGGTTGGTTAATGCTTTGAAAACCATAATTTCAGACGGTACGGAAAATTTTGTATATGATAGTTTCTGAAATTTTCCGTACCGTTTTATTTTACAAAACTGTCTGAAATTATGGTTTTATTTTACAAAAACTCTTTTGAAAATTAAATTGACTGTGATCTATGATTTTAGACACTAAATTGATGATCTATGAATGTAAAACTCGGATTGAACATTCTAGTAAGTAAGAAAAGAGAGTATTAATTACATACAAGTCATCATCGTCCATGGAACCACCAAAAACAACCGATTCTTTGACATTAGGTTCACTGAGAAGACTCTTGATTCTATTAGAATGTTGTTTATTAACAATCCTTGCAATGGTGTTGGATTCTTTTGGATTGTCTCCAAACATTTTCTTAATCCCTTCCTTCATTAATTCCACCTAAAAGAAAGGAGTAATGCTTCAAGATTAATAGTGTAATTGCAGCATAATAAAAAACTTAAAAATAAATAAATTATTTATTGCTTTTTACCAATGTGGAACTGAAACTCTTTTCTACAAGGACATAATCAATTGCTATGCATGCTTGTCCTGCACAAGCCCCATACTTTGCCACCAAAATTCGTTTCACAGCCATCTTATTGTTCAACAAAAATAAAAATCTAGTAAGCAATTTTAAAAAATAAATAAAACTGGGAAGAGAAAATTATTATTATAAGTGTTACCAATGTCCATTTTACTAATCTCCTAGAAAAGATTTAAACTCTTTCATTTGAGATTATAAGTTCAAACTCTTAACATATAGTAGCTTATATATAATGGACAATGTCATCATGCTTAGTTTATATTAATAAAACTTTTCATTAGATAGACGAAATGATTGTGATCATCGGAAATTCACACACAAGTAAATGAGCCAGGACTCAAAACAATGGTTGCGGTGTCCGACCTAACAATTTTGATATTTTTGTCCGTTAAGCTATGATTGGTGTCCTATATTAATAAAACCTAATGGACCGAAAAATAACTCTTTTTTTTCTTGTCCTTCATTAATTTGCTACTTTTGTTTTGTCCGTTCCACATTGCCTTTCTACAATAGAAGTTACATTCCATGTGAGAAGATTAAATGAACATGTACCTCTCTGTCCCAAGAAGTTGAAAGTGAATCAACTAGTGCTGGACATTTTCCCCCTAACTCCAAAGTTATAGGAGTGAGATGCTCCACTGCTGCAGACATTACAATCCTCCCCACTCGTGCACTTCCTAATATATTGGATCATTACAAGTTTAATTTTTTTTATCATTGATATAATCAAAAGTTAAAAAAATTGAAATGAAAAGCAATATAATTAATATTTATGATGATGATGATAATGATAATGATAATGATAATGAGAAGGTAAATGAAATAGCAAGGTTGACCAGTGAAAAAAATCTTGTCCCATTTTTTATGTAGGAGTTGCTCTCCAATCTCTGGTCCACCTTCAATGATCTTAATGCCATTATTGTCCAAATAATTTGGTAGAACAGTGGCTAGAAGAGAAGAAGAAGTAGGGGCCATCTCTGAAGGCTTTAGAACTGCAACGTTTCCAGCAGCTATGGCTCCAATTAATGGCTCCAAGGACACTCCTGTTTCATAAAACCAACCATATCTTATAGATTTAATTTGTACTATATACTAAAAGTTTATTTTATGTCTGCATCCATATTTTACTCACCAAAGGGAAAATTCCATGATGAGATTATGAGGACTAGACCAAGAGGCTCAGCAACAATTTCTGCACTTGAAAGTAGTGCTATTTGTGGCAGTTTAGCCTGTTAAGTTGAAAATAATAAGGCACGGTATAAATTTATATGCTAATAACATTAAGTACATATTTATGGAATTCTTTAATTTCATGTAAAAGTGTGGTGCAATTGTTCTTCTTTTCAATAAACTAAATATAATTGAAATATAAAATATACACTTTTCTCATTTGTTTTGCGTGTGTTATACATATATAAGCTAATTACCTCTTTACCAGCCATCCATTTTTTCAAGGATTTTATTGCCAAATCAATGGATTTCTTTAACGTTCCAACCTGCAAATATATATATATATATACACACACACACACACACATATGGATTAATTAAGCAAACAGAAATATACTGTAAAATATAAGAGTAGCAAGTAGAATATGAAACACACCTCATCTCTAAAAGCCTCAACATGATGCTTCCCTAAATCCTTCTTGAGGGCCTTCAAGATTTCTTCCTCATTTTCTTTGACAAAGTTACGCAATCCTTTTAGTTGTGATTCTCTCCATGATGCTTCATTTGTTTTTCCACTCCCATAATACTTCCTCATGTTCTTTATATCTCTCTCCAAAGATTCTACTGAGAACTCCATGTCACCAATATTAGAGACTGATGCACCAAAACTCTGAACTACCACTGCTATATATACTAATGAAGTATATGATTTTACTATCTTTATTAACGGTCAAATGATTATACTATTTTTACATACAAATGTTAGTAATTACTGGTTATGTTAGTTTTTTCTCTCAAAAAATGGTTATTATGTTAGTTTTTGGGATCAACTCTGACACCTCTTAGCTTAAAACTCATTCAATGGTCATAAATTAATCAACCGAACTATCTAAGCGGGGCAAATTATTATACTACTACCTATTACTATAAAAATACCTCTCTTGACTCAAAAATTAGGAAAAGTAGTCTTGGTGTTGGATTTTTATTTTTAGATAGTTTAATGACTAGAAATCCACCTTTTTAAGATGAATAAGTGAGGTGTCCAGGTGCTAGATATTAGAAATATAGTTTAGCTTCAAGTAGTACTAGTCCTATAGTAGTATATATAGTTGTAACCACCCCATTAGTGGGATAATTCACTCATTTGTAATTTCACTCTTTACTATCAATATAATAATTTCTTAGCTTTTCTCTCCTTCATCCATGGATGCCATGTTTCCTAACACTAGACAAGTAAAATACAACGACCTTATACTATTTTAGGTTTAGGAAATGTTTATAATGAACTTATACATAGAGAATCAAGATGACTCATCTTAGTATCTAAAATGTGTTAAGACGATTTTCAAACCGACTTTAAAATAACAAAGTTTTAATTTAGTTGCGATAAATACTCGTCTTAAACTTTTTATTAACAAATGGAACAATGGTTTATGCCGACTTTTTATAATAATCGGCTTCAAAAGTTTTAATATACTTTTTTTGCACCCACCGTGGGGCACTTTTTATGGGGCACCTGCGGGGAAATATGGCACATAAACAACAAAAACCTTATAGAATGATCAATAAATAGACATACATAGACCAACGTATTTATTCATATCAAGAGATGTAGATTTAATTTTAACGTATCTTTATAATATTAATATTAATAGAAGTTTTACAAATTTTAACTTGAATTTAAAAAAATCTATACAAAATTAAACCGTATTTAATTCAATTACATAAGATGAATTTTTGCTTTCAAAATCAAATCACATAGCTCATCAAAATGACGTCTTGATAAAGTTGTTGATAACCTGTTTTCCTGCATGTATTAAAGATCTCAGCGACTATCCTTGTCCTTATTGTTTTCTCAGTCACGTAGACCCATTTCATCTGTTTTACAACTGTTTGCTAGTAGTTAGTACAGAGATATTTAATGAACTGCACTAAAACAAAATTATATTGAATGAAATGAACTGATATATGAAACTCGCTTTCAAAAATGAGTTCTTCATTATATCTCAATGAAACTAAATTAACTACCGGAAGAAAGAAAAAAATTACCGGAAAATTCAATTGAATTCAAGTAACTAAGTATGAATGAACGAGGAAGCAAAATATGGTCATTATTAGAATTAAACAATATACGGTCACATTTTTAAGCAAAAAAGTATTTTTTAGATTCATTTAATATTTAATGTATTTGGTCTATATATAAACCAACTTTACAACATTTTTTTATGTGAACCTGATATCTCTACACGCAATTGAAGAGATTAATCTTTTGAGCGGGGTATGACCACAATAGGTGTCAAAACTCTCCCTCGAGAGATTTATGTTTTCAACTCATAACTATTAGCGCAACTATGGTTTCTTTACATGCAAGCAATCTGAAATTAGGGTTTGATGGAAGAAGAAGATGAAGGTGGTTAGAGTTGGTTAGGGTTTGATGAAGGAGAAAGAGAGAATGATGGAAAGTTGTTATGATTTCATTAATTGTGAAAAGTGAGTTACAAGTATATTTATATACAATGACTTAGAGAGAAAGTCTCTTGTAATAACCTAACAAACTTATCCAAAACAAACTAAACACTTTTAATCTCTACCAATCATGATTATGGATTAAAACTAAAACTAATACACCCCTCTTAATCCATAATCCTAGCATTCTATGAGACCTAGCTTGTCCCTTAAGTAAGAAAATATGTCAATCTTCAATTCCTTTGTGAATCCATCTGCTAACTGAGCTTTAGTAGGACAATACACCACTTAAATCATGCCTTTTGTCACTTGTTCTCTTACGAAATGAAACCTAGTTTCAATGTGTTTGCTCCTGCCATATACTATTGGATTCTTAGCCAGATTTATAGCTGATCTGTTATCAATCTTCAGTTTCAATGGCTTCTCTACTTCATAGTTGAGTTCCTTCATCACATTGTCAAGCCAAATTGCTTGACAAGCTGCAAATGTGCCTGCAATGTACTCAACCTCACATGATGATATAATCGTAACTGGTTGCTTCTTAGTGCACCATGAAATCGCAACATCATTGAACTTGAATAGGTGGCAAGAAGTGCTTCTCCTATCCATTCTATCTCCACACCACTCAGAATATGAGTATCCTACTAGCTTAGCCTTTCCTTCCTTGCTAGCAGTTGGAAACAATAAACCAAGCTTCAGAGTTCCTTTTACATATCTCAGTATTCTTTTGGCTGTAGTGAGATGAGACTTCCTTGGATCATTCATGAACCTACTGATGATACTTATTGCAAAGCACATATCTGGTATGTTATTGTATAAGTATCTCAGTGATCTTACTATCTGCTTGAATTCAGTAGGTTCTACTCTCTCTTCATTGTTGCATTCATCTAGCTTGGCATTTGTTGCATTCATCTACTCTCTCTTCAGATGGATTAGTTGCAGTGTTGCAATCAACCATTTCAAACCTTTTAAGTAGCTCCCCAATATAATTCTGTTGATGCATTATAATGCCTGCACTGGTAGTTTTGAATTCTAATCCAAGGAAATATATGACAATCTTCCCAAATCAATCATTTCAAATTCATACTGCATAATGTATTTGAACTTCTCGATCTCACTTTGATTGCTTCCAGTCACCAATAGGCCATCTACATATAACCACATCATAGTTATGTTCTCTTCATTCAGTTTATGAACATACATTCCATATTCAACCTTGCATTTCTTAAAGCCAATTTGAAGTCGGAACTGATCAATCCTCTTGTTCCATGCTCTAGGTGCTTGTTTCAAGCTATATAGTGCTTTGTGTAACTTGTACACCATCTGTTTCTTCCATTTTACTTCAAATCCAGGAGGTTGTGTAACATACACATCTTCTTCCAATGGTCCATTTAAGAATGCACACTTCACATCTTGATGAGATAATGACAATTCTTGCTACTAGCCAGTGCTACCACCAATCTAACAATTTCTAATCTTGCTACTGGAGAGAATACTTCATTATAATCCACATTATATCTTTGCAGGAAACCTTTAGCCACAAGCCTTGCTTTGTACTTTGAAACTGATCCATCAGGATTCAATTTTACTTTGAAAATCCATTTCACATAAATGGTTCTCTTCTTATTAGGTAGTTCAACTAGTTTCCAGGTGTTATTCTTCTCAATAGCCTTGATTTCTTCAAGCATAGCCTTCCTCCCTACTTCATTATGAATTACTTCTTTGTAATTGAGTGGTTCAGCATCAGCTAGCAGTGCAAAATGGATGAGTGCACCTTCACCATTCACTGCACTATCAAGCAATAACTCACAATCTTTAAGTCTACTTGGAGCTTGCCTATTTCTTTGTGGTCTTGTAACTGGTTGTGTAGCTTGATCATCTTCATTTTCAACTACATTCTCAGTTTCATTCTCAACTTCTTCCATATCTTCATCAGATGCTTCACTTTGATATGATTCAGTGAAGATATGTGAACTTACATTTCTTACATTTCTTATCTTTGATATGATCATCCTCCATCAACATCAACTCATATTTCCTCCTTAATGACTAAAGTTTCACTTGCTTCATATTCTCACTACCTTTATAGTATTTTGCTAAGATATCCCATGCTTCTTTGGATTTTGTTATCTTTGAAATCTTCTCAGAGTGATTAGAATCTACATTTTGCTGAATGTAGAACAAAACCTTGCAAACTTTCTTTTTTATGTTCCTTGAAGGCAACATTCTGCACATCTATTGCATTTGCAACAATATCTTCATATCCATTCTCCACCAATTCAAGAACATCTTGTGCTCCAAATAACGACTTCATCAATGCACTCTACGTCTTCCAGTTCATCCCATCAAGAACCAGTATATTTGTTCCAAAACCACCATTGTTGGCCATGATTGCTACGCAAGAACCTATGAATCTTCACACTTCACTCGTGTATCCCAAAAAATTCACCCCTCACAATTACTCTCATGTTTCCCTGAATGATAACCTAAGACTCTGATACCAATTACTAGCGCAGCTATGGTTTCTTTACATGTGAAATTAGGGTTTGATGGAAGAAGAAAATGATGAAGGTGGTTAGAGTTGGTTAGGGTTTGATGAAGGAGAAAGAGAGAATAATGGAAAGTTGTTATGATTTCATTAATTTTGAAAAGTGAGTTACAAGTATATTTATATACAATGACTTAGAGAGCAAGACTCTTGTAACAACCTAACAAACTTATCCAAAACAAACTAAACACTTTTAATCTCTACTAATCATATGATTATGGATTAAAACTAAAACTAATAATAACGTCTGATTAAATTAGAAGATATCTCTTACCATCTCAATGTTTGAGTATTTAAAGCAAATTTAAAAGCTAAATTTAAAAGTCATTATTTGTAATAGAAAGTGTCTCTTTTTGCAATAATTAAAAAAGAATAGATACATTGGTCTTTACAACCGAAAAAATTCCTAAGTTATTTGTTATTCAATCAATCGCTCATTCTTTTTTGCATTCGAATGATCAATTTCAACTTAATTTTCTGTTGGTACTAAAATGGAGGATTGATTGAAAAATAAGTTACTTGCGTTTTTTTTTTTTGTTGTATGAACTAATTTGTCTCAATTCAATTATTTGACTTGTCACTTTTATTTATTCTAAGGAAACTATTAATCCATTTTGAAACAATATCCTCTAAAAAAATGTTTTTACGGTGGTTTATATAGAAATTAAATTGGCTCAATTTATTTTTATCAGTTACTAAAAGTTACATTTTTTTAAAGAAAAACTTGCTTTTATTTTTTCATAAAATTTTGTGGCTTATAATTGAGAGTAAAATAAGTTTTCACCGATCCCCGTGAGTTTAACTCAGTTTATAGGGATATTACATATTTATATGCAGGGGCGGGGTTCGAACTCCGGACACCCCACTTCTCCACATTTAAATGTGCAGCTCTGACCACTAGATTACTTGACAAAAAAAAAAGTTTTCACCGAGATAATTATTACAATGGTACCATTTGTTTGACAATATGGTGCTCTTTTTTTTTTGTACTAAATATTATTGCCACCTTTAATAAATGTATTTGGTATACTGTCCTTTTCTCCGCATATATTGATAAAATCAAGAAAAAGAATTAAAGTTTCCTTAAAAAAGAAAATCTAAGTAGACATGCAATATATCTGTCTATCATCAATTTACGCCCATTTGCCTATTTATGCTGCATGTTGCTTTTTTTTTTTGACAAAGTGCTATATATTGCTTGGTATAATGAATGATACATTATTTTTAGGATAATTTTTTTGGTTGAAAACAATAGATAAAGAAGAAGAAGAGTAACAATGTAATAAGATTGGTCGAAAACAATAGAGAAAAAAAAGAAGAAGATAGGGTAACAACATAATGAAAATATGAAAGATAAGATGTTTTAAAACGATTGTAAAAATACTTTTTTTTTGTGCTATATGTAAAATATGCAGACATGTTGTACAAAAAGATACCGACATGCACCACATTAATGCCAACTTTTTCTTCTTCTAGTTAGATAAACCATGATTTTATGGTGATGTTTATCTCTTTTTTTTTGTTGAAAGAGATAAGAAGGTAAAAAAAAGAGAAGTTGAATTATACTATCTTATGACCACTTTTAATTCAATCTCTTACACTTTATATTTATATTTATGATAAATGTGAATACAACAATACAAGATAATAGAATTTTAGTACAAATTGTTTCCGTGAGCTTAGTTTAGTTGGTAAGGACATTGCATAATTTATACAGAGGTCGGGGTTGAAACCTTGGACACCCCACTTCTCCACGTTTAATTGTGTGAGCTCCAGCCACTAAGCTACTGAACAAAAAAAGAAAGAATTTTAGTACAAATTATATTTTCTATTTTTTTATATATATTTTTCTTTATCCGTTGTGAATTTAATTATCAACTATATCAGTTATTTTGTAGACGGAGGAAATATGAATTTTGATAAATAAATTAATTTTTTATATTATTATCATCTTGATTTTAAGAAAAGCGATTCCGCAATGAAATATGATTGAACATATCAGTCGTGCTGGGATTTAGTTAGATCCTCTACCCCTGACGGTATGTAGCTCGTGTGGGGATCGAAGCCCATAGACAGACATGCGATCGATGAAAAAGGTCTTTGATGTAGTAATAGATGATTAATCCCATTAATAGTCTTCAAATAAATAAAAAGAATCAATCGAACGAACCTGATTATTTTTTTTGAATGATATAATTTTTAATCAAATTTTACTTATCTTCTAATCAAACTTATTAACATTGTCTCATTTCCCTTAGAATAAGATGGGAATTAATCTCCTAGTTTAGTCTAACATATCCTATATTTTGGAAAGGAAGTGGAACTGTATAACAGACCACGCAATAATTTTTCTCCAAAAAGCAGGTTCTGCATGCATAATCAATCAAGACATTGAAGAAGAACCATCAAACAACCAATGCACGGTACGATCATTCATGCTCAAACATTTGTAGAACGAACAAATCATTCGCTGGCTGGGGCCCAAGATTTTAGCCTATCTTCTGGTGCAAGTAGCATAGTAGTAGATTTCCATGGATTCTTGGTAAATATTAATTATTAGACGATGACTTTGAAAGTCTCGCTCAATGAACTCAGAGAGTGGGATACGTATATTTATTTTGGTTACAAGTGGGATACGTACATGTCATGACAGTAATTATCATAGGTAATAAGGGGAAATTGGTTGGACTAGACTAGACTTTGCTTAAATAGATCGAGTCTAGTTTAAAAAAAATTAAAGTTTAAGTTTGACTTATTATATATCAAACGTTTTATTTTAAATCTAACATGGTCTTTTTAAAAACATCGTCTGATCTGTTAACTCAACTAAAAATTTAATTTGTGTTAAAGATTTTAAATATAAAGACTAGCAAGTATATATTTCTTAAAAGGGTAAGCAACAATGATAAATAGACAAAAAAAAAAACCAACACAATACAGACATCGTATGTTTATACAGTATTTTTTTTTTCTTTTTCCTTTCACTCTTTACTCAGACTCTGTTTTCCCTAAGTCCATGTCATGCCCTGTTTGTTTCTCTCATCTCCATCACCACCGTTACACTCTCTCTGCCCTCTCAAATCTCCGGCCACTGCCCAACAATGACCATGGGCGGATCTCAACATGACATGTTTTTTTTTAATTTTTTTTTATCAGTTCATTTTATAATTTTACTCATATATTAATACAAACATTTTATTTTTATGTTTATACATGTGTCTATATATTTACTCATATATTAATAGGGTGGTATATTTTTTTGTAATTTATACATGTGTCTATATTTTGACTCATATATTAAATTGAGAACCTAATTTTTTTAAAATTTATATATTTGTCTATATTTTTACTCATATTTAATACATAAATAATTTTTTGTATAATTTATACATATGTCTATATTTTTATTCATATATCAATACATAGATCTTTATTTATATAATTTCTACACAATTGCGAATTGCTTTAAAAAAAAGAGCGCAACACGCTCACTTGTCCATATGCACGGGTATCCTGCTAGAGCATTTGATTCATCTCTTGTAAATTATATAGAAAATGGAAAATAGATTATTTTCTTTGTAATTTTGGCAGCTACAACTATTTTTAATATAACTTCTTATTAAATTAATATTATTTATTTATTTTTTTAAAAAATTTGCCCCACTGATATTGTGAGGCCAGATCCGCCCCTGACGGTGACCACTGTTTAACACTGTCATTCTCTCCGATCTATTTCTCTGCAAGAGGAGTTTATCACAGATTAAGATCAGATGTGGAAGGATGGTGATAATTATAGATGACAGAGACGATGGTGAGAAAGGCGTGTTCAGATCTGAAGGGGTTGGAGATCGACGAAGACGTAATGGTGTGGTGGCGAGGACGGAGAGCGCAGTGGCAAGGACGAACTGACGGCGGAGGTTGTGACTGACGAGGACGGTGGTGGTCAGGATAGAGGGTGCGGTAAAGACGGCAATGGTTGTGACTGACGAGGACGGTAGTGGTGGTGGTGAAAATGCAAGGTGATTGCAAGAAAGAAAGAGGGTGTCGGGAAGAGATGAAGGAGAAAGGCAGGGAAAGAAGGGAGTGGAGTTACCAAATTACCCTTCTAGTTCAGAGCAAAATTACTATTTTGCCCATGGTGTTTGTACTTGTGTCCAAAATTATGTGTTCGCTTATCATTTCTCATCAAAAGGGTAAGAGGCCAAAAAAGTTGTGTAGAGCATGTTTATCCATTTTGTATTATTATATCTATAATATATAAATAGAATACACTTTTTTTTGCTGGACTTTTATTGGTCAATTTTACCTCCCACTTGCTATTAAAATAATATGTTGATTGAAGAAAAAAAACAAACACTAATTCTCTTTAAAAAAAGAAGAAACAAAACACAACGATATTTTTATCTATTCTATACCAATATATAAAGGGAATTCACCTTTTTATGCTTAAAATCTTAAGTTTTTCAACAATTTTTTACAGGCGTGTTAAGAACGTTATTAAAAGTTCCTCCGAAAAAAAATATCGCAAAAATTTGATTTCTACGTCCATATTTTTGTTACTTATATTTTAAACTTGTATCGTTTAAAAAATTCATATTTAATTTATTTCATGTTAAAAAATTCTAGATTTTAGTTAATGAACCTTTCATAGTGTTCTAAACTTGTATAAAAAGAATTGTTAAAAAATTTAAGAATTTAAGGATAATTAAACAAATTTTGTTTTAGCAGGGACTAAAATTATTAGTATTTTTTTTTGTAGGGATTAAAAAAGCTATTAAAATTAAGTAAAGACTAAACTTAGAAGTTCTCAATTTTATAGGGACCAAAAACATATTTAACCTTTTATTCTATACCAATATATAAAGAGAATACACCTTATTTGGAGCTGTACTTTTATCAGTCAATTTTACCCTCCAATTACTATTGAAATAACATGTTGATTTTTTTAAAAAAAAGCGTAATTGATTCTCTTAAACAAAAGGAAGAAACAAAATATAAAAGGATATCTATATATAATTATATTTCTTCTAGAACAATCTATACCAATATATAAAGGGAATACATCTTTTGTTTTTTATACTTTTATCGATCAAATTTACCATCCACGTACCATTAAAATAACATGTTGATTTAAAAACAACGCAATTGATTCTCTAAAAAAAGGAAGAAACAAAACACAAAAAATATCTATATCTATATCTTCTACAGCAATATATAAAAGGAATATATCCATTTGGGCGGATTTTTCATCTATTTATACCCTTAATTTAAACTATTTTATTTACTACTTTATCTTTTTTATAATAGTATAACATTCTTTCAAAAATAATAATAGTATAATATTTAAGTTATTAATTAAAAAAATAGTTAAGTCTCGTTAAAATAGAAACAACTCTACTATAATAGGAACAATATTGAACATTATTATTTTAATCTCATTTTGTCAAAAGTATTTGATCATAGTATATGACAAAATTAATATATATTTCTATACAAAATCAAACACAATAGAAAAGCGAATAGACGAACACGTTAGTGTCCGTGTATCCGCTAGTGTAAATAATAAATATGATATTGAAAATATAATAATTTTAAGGAATTGAAATTTATTAATTTTTTTAAGAGATCGAAAATCTATTACTATAATAGAGCGTATGTAATTACATGTACATGGACCTTAGTGACAAGTCTAGTAAGCTTTTCTATAAGCCTTATTCTATCCTATTTAATTTAATTGCCTTTTTAAAAAGCTTGAGTTTAACCTAATTACTGAATGATCTAGGTCGGCCGGGTTTTAAGTAGGTCGAGTCATAGGCCTCTGACTGCTGGTTTGGCCTATATCCCACTCCTAATTGCCACACTTTTTTAAATCATTTAAAAAAATTGAGTTTTCAATATTAATTATTTAATTTTAATTATATCCTCTATTTGAAATTATTTGCATCGCTATCAAATTTTTATTTTTTAGTTTATATCTACAACAACATATAAAGGATATACACTTTTTTGGACTGGATATATATATATATATATATATATATATATATATATATATATTTATCCTTGATATAAACCTTTTTATTACTTTTGCAATATTGTTTAAATTTTCAATAAAAAAATCAATTAAATCACATTAAATTAGAAGCAATAAACAATAATGGGAGGAACAGTTCAAAACAATAGGAACAATATTTTTTTATAACAAGAAAAAGGTTACTATTAATCAAACAAGTACAAAAATAACTTGTTGAGCAATAACACAGGGTGTTGTTTCTTCAAGCCACGCGATGTTTGGGTGTTCTGAAGCAAATTGGGCTGATTTATTCCCAGTTTCATCCGAATGGGCTGATTTATTCCACTATTTTTTAAAAAAATATGTTATAGCATTTCATTAATAAAAGTATCAATACAATAGAGTATATCAAAATACGGTTTAAATCAAGGGTAAAAAGGAAATTGGGCTGATTTATTAAAAAAAAAGAAAAAGAGTATCATAACTAGTTGATAATGTGGTTACTCCTACAAGGGCATAAACAACCAGGGGCGGATCCGCCATGGCACGGTGTGACTATAGCCACACCAGATTTTTCTCAATTTTTATTTTATTTTTACGTATGGATGTTTACAGAGAAAGCTCAAAATCTTGATAGATAGTGAAAGGGAAATTGTGTTATAGGGTTGAATCGGGAGAGAGGATAGAAAAACAAAGTCAGTTTAGATATGTGAAGAAAATGAAAGGTCAGAACTCAGAAGGAGCAAGAAGAAAGGAACATTGTAACATAGATTGAGTTGGAAAGGGTGCAGGAAAAAAATTATGTATCTTGTTCTTGTGTTGGTTGAGGATTAGAGTTAGTTGACTAAGAGAGTAATATAAATTAGTAGACTAAAGCACGAAGTCCAAGTTATCAACTGACCTGGAAAAGAGGAATCAATGTTGCATTTGAGACACCCACATTGAGGGAATTGCCATCGAAGATGAGCTAGGGTAGAAGTTGAAACACCAGCGTGAAGGTTTGAAGCTACTGATGTAGAGAAATGTCCAGAAGAAGCCGTCGAGAGTGCCACTTTTCGAGGAATTGCTATGCAAGATTGATTCAGGCGCGTTCAATCCTCCAACAATCGATGAGCTCTGTCAAGTATTTGAGCATTTGTCTCTCTAACATCATCCCTCACTTTGAGTTTACAATGCTTCCATAAGCTCCAAAACAAACTAACAATACGAGAACTCGAGAAGTAAGATCCAGCGTAAGGCATTGTAACCACAAAAAGATTGCTTCTGAGCTCGTACTAGTGTCAGTGACTTCCTGCTGGATGTCATTCCATAAGCCAGTCGTAGTCCAAACTTGCATTGCCAATGGGCAAGTAAAAAACATGTGAGCCAAGTCCTCGTTGGAAGAATCACAACTAACACAATTTGTAGGGCATTGAACACATTTACCCTGTAAACGTACTTGCATGGGCAAACAACCTCGACACATTTCTAGACAATTTTATTTTTAATTTTTAGGGAACCTTTAACCGCCAAAATACCAGACAGAAGCCTGGCCTTTGAAGATGAGATGTGTCCACCAAACCCTCCATACAAAGCATGTATGCCCTTTTAATAAACACATTGTAGGCTCTTGGATTACTGCCATAATATGATCTCCGTTCCCTAAAAAATAAAAAGTATGTTCTCCGTTAGGAAGCCATGGTTCGTCTATCCTAAGACAATAGACAATATTTGAGTAAAAAAAATGAAGGTTTAGGGCTATATAATTCAAAAATATAAGAATTTGCGTTGTGATTCAAAACAAAACTTAATTTTGAAAAACATAGCATACTCTCTAGGTGAAACTAATGAATTTGACATTTTAAAATTGATGTAAATTCTGTCAATTTGGCTCAGAAGGGTTATCCAATTCTCACTTTCTCACATGGTAGGCTATATTTGGTCAAGTCTCCGTGTTCAATTTGAAAAAAATTCTTGATCATATTTATACTTTCATCCAAACAACAAGAAATTCTGCATAAAACTGCCGAGTTAAAACACAAAATTGTTGGTCTGCCTCACAATTTAGCCAGTTCTAAATTATTCAAAATTAAACAAGCTATTGAATAGCAATGAATAAAAAACTTTTGCGTAAAGTAGAAGTTTATATCATTAACGATAAATATGTACCTTTGCTCTCCAAACATCAAAGATCCTATAATCAAATATTTGTAGACGAATAATACACTCATAAAACAACATTACGAGTCTTGGTGCACTTGGAATGTCTTAGTGAATATTCATGTTGTTTGGACCGAAGAATGCTGGAGCCACATAAGAAAGAGGCATGAATGTTATCTTCCATGATCTTATTGGAAAAAGCATGGAGGGTTCACATTGATGATGTGGTGGTAAAATCCAAATACTCCCATTGTTGGTTTCTCAAAGTAGTGGAAGCCTTGAGATGACTAAGGTAGCATTTTTAAATTTTATTCCGACTAAGTGTACCTTTGGAATATCAACTGGAAATTTTATAGTTTTCTTGGTGCATATCAAGAGAATTGAGGTGGACTAGAACAAAAATAAATATATCTTGGAAGCTAGGCTTTCTAGGACTAAAAAGGAGTTTCAGAGTCTCTTAGGAAGGATCAACTTCCGAAGGATATCCACATCCAATTGGAAGGTCTTTATCAGTAGAGAGATTTTGACCATTTGTGTTAATTCCATCAATACTATGTAAACCACTAAATCTCTACATTTTTGTTGAAGATGAGTCAATGGCTGTATACTAGCCTGGGATGTTGATATATCTAAATAGATTTAGATATGCTACCAAATAAGGTTTGGGATGATGACTTCTCTGATAAAATTGTTACCCAATTCATTTTGCACTTATCATTTTAATCAATGTACTAGCTAAATACGTCTGGATTCACACGATTCCGCTGACTTTTACTTCATAGTTTTTTTTTTTTTGGTGTACTTTTACTTGATAGTTAAGGTCGAAATTATAATAAGGTAGGAAATCTATATCTATGCTATAGATGATTTTGAGCTGATTTTTTCTCTTTCTAATTATATTCTTAAGGGTCCGTTTGGTTCGAGAGTTTTGGAGGGGAGGGGAGAAGAGATTTTTAATTTGAAGTGTTTGGTTCAATTTTTAGAAGGGGAAGGGAGCAAATCTCTTTAAAATTTTATTGCATTACCATAATTATCTTTAAATTAATTTCAAATCTCAATATTAACCTTGTAACAACTTTTATTATTATTAGATTATATTATTTTTGTAACAATCTTATTATTATTAGGTTATCTTATTCTTGTAACAATTATTATTATTATTTTGTTATATTTTCCTTCTAACAACTTTTATTATTATAATATCTATCACTCCTACTTGTTACATGTACAAACCACTCATACTACTACTTTGTTGTTGTCAACGGCCGTATTATTATTATCTTATTTTAATTCAGCTTATTATTACTTGTTGTTTCTTCTTTTTTTTATTGTTAATTCACCTATTCATGTCTTGTTGTGCAAAATATATGAGCCAGTTTGAGATAAAATAAGCAGCTTAGATGTGTGCTTGTCTTTCGTCGATCTTCGAAATCATAAAAACAAGTAGTTTCTTTTATTTAATTAAGTTTAAGGGTAAAACGGTAAAATAATTTTAAAATCCCTCCTCCTCCCCTCCCCTTGCGAACCAAACACGTTTTTAATTAAAACATCTCCTCTCATCTCCGTTAAAATCCCTCCCCTCCCCTCCTAATTCTCGAACCAAACGGACCCTAAGTAAATTTAACAATCAAAATGATATTTTGTTGCTGTCATTTAAAAAGATAAGAATTTATATTATATCTTAAAAAAATTATATTTGTTATATTGTTGGTATCATTGAAAAAGATAAATATATTTTGTTATAGTATGAAAGTACAAAATATCTATTATCCATACCTATAATTTTAATGAAAATCAAATTAATTTTAATCAAAATATCATAAAAAAAAACTAATATTCATAATTTATACGCATTAGCGTAACAAGAAGAACAGATAGACGGAAACAGAATGCCTATCTAAACTCTAGTATAGAATAAAGTTTGTATATATTTGTTAAAAAAATGTCATTAAGATGTAAGTGAAGCTATTATGCACATTCATGTAAAATTTATTAAATCAATAAACTCTTTTTTAAAGCTATTGTCCCGTGTATATTTTTATAATGAATAGTATAAACAATTATTCTCATTTTTTTTAAGACATAAAAATGGAATATATTAACACCGGCAGTTAAACCTCCTCAGCACAAGGTGTATCAAAGGGCCACCCCTAAAAATGATCAGTCATACAAGGTATTTACAAAACAAAGGTCAGTCGATATCCAAACATAACAAAGGGTCCGACCACCATCTCTGAGAACCGTACACAAACGTAACATTATTAGCTTTAAGCTACCAAAACGAGTGAAATTTAACTTATATATTCTCATTTTTATTTAAAAGATATTAAAAAATTAATAAATTTGACTTATTAATCACCGACAAATATTAATCTTGTGTACCTCTAAAAGAAATATTTGTCTCGTAATTGATTTTATAATAATTTTTTATTGTCAATAATTACATTTATCTCGTGTTTTTTGAGGTATAAATGACAACTATTTGTTATGTTTTTTAATAATATCTTCGAAAGTTTCTCAAATATCTTCCAAAGATCTTATAACTGTACCGATCAAATATCGAGGACATGTTCTCACGTCGTCGTCGTTCTTGAGTTTCATCTGGGTGAACTGAACGCTTCCATTTGAGTCGGTTGATGGACGACGATACTCAACGCTCTCCACCCTCTTTTTGACTTTATGGTTGAGTCGATGGTCAAGTTGGTCCAGCTGATCCTTCAAGCCAGACAGTGTGATGTCAACCCAGACCCTAAATAGATTGGGTTTCTCCTGTTCTAGTAAACTGCGACTAACTTAGTGGATCATGAAAAATCATATACTTGACTTGTTCGGATTATAAAATCCAAAATGTATGAAACCCTCCAAAGTACACATTTTAACACGATCTTGGACCAGTTCATATTATATAATCCAAACAACTCTGGGACGGTTTTAGATTATATATTATGAACCAGTTCAGAATGTAAACGGTAGCTTGGTTAGCAAGACTGACTCATTTAACATATTTTTTGGTCCTGGCCATACACGTTTTTTCCTTCCCTTGATTGTTTGTTACACTCTATGCATGCATTGCCGCTATAAATACCAACTCATTCTTCACAAATTCACATTCCAACTCACATTCTCTCCCTCTCTTTTATAGTGTTCATGATGTCAATGTTTCACCATTGGTCTTTCACACAAAGGTTTCTCTCATCATGCAGGGATAATATGAATGGTCAAAGGACAATGTCTCACTCTGTAGGTTTGCACCTCTCGTCTGAATCTGAGGTTCCTCATCAGTGTCTCCTTCTCCCATCTTTTGAGGATGTGCGAGAGGAAACAAACTCACTCCTCCTCTCCTTATGAGGATGTGTGAGAGGAAATAAATCTTCCGGTCCTTCCCCTCTATCCTTTTCTACTACAAGTTTAGCTTTAAGTGTCTAATAAATTGATGTAATAAGCATTATGTTAATGTAAATGTATTATGGAATATTGATCAAATAATAAAATGTATTGACGTCTCTTAAAATTTATGTTTTTTTTTCTTTTCATTTTTACTTATTTCTTAATAATGTATGCCACTGTTTTGCAAAGTTGATTGAAAATTTGGTTAAACACATTTTCAAATTATATAATCCAAAAATCTTTAAAAGTAGTTTGAATTATATAATCTAAATAGGGGTATTTTCAGAATTGAGTAGGACGCGTGAGATGAAAGTATCGTGGAAAAGGAAATTGCCTAAAAATTTCTAGAATGACTAAGATAAGAAAGGCAGCAATTATCCTCTGCTTTGCTTCTTCTTGTAAAGGATCATGTATCTTTCATTTTGATACATTTAAGGTTCTTCAATATGCTTTTGAAAGTGTTGAAACATGAAACTCTCAATTCACCACTTTTACCCCCACAAATCCTCTACATAGTAGATTTGTCAGAAGTTGATCATTCGCAACCAAGGGTACATTAAAGTAGGAGGAATTATAAGTAGGGTACATTGAACAAAAAAAAAAAATACTTTTTATTATAGAAAAGAATTTTCGTAACATGTTATGTCATTAATCAATTTCGTTGTTTCATTAGCCACTAAAGTTTAAGTTGTTAACCATTTTTCAGATCTATGTAATTTTGTAACTTTTTTTGAAATCATGTAAAATAAATGATTATTGAATTTCATTTTTGTAACTAATGAAATAGTTAAAGTGGTTAATAAAATTTATTCAAAAAGTGATTGACAAGTATATTTTTTTGGCTGATACAATAGTAAAAAAATTGGTTAATAACACAACAAATAAAATATATGATGTCTTATTCTCCTTAGAAAAAGTGTTTGATTTTGTACTTATGTCTATTTTTTTAGTGTTTGTTTATCATTAATCTTAAAATATGCATGTACAGCCCACAGTTTAGATGAAATAATCACCTATATAATATATATACGTAGGTGTTTCCTAAAAGGAAAAAATTCTATTCCGTGGAGCAATTTTAGTATTTACTTTAACATGAGAAAAGGATATAAAAGAACCATGTAAAAAAGGGTAATGATAACAAGTGTCATAAGCAAAGTAATATAAACTTTATATTGAAAAAATAAAATAAAAGTGGAATACATCTCTCTCGAAAAATTGAATACATCTCTCAAAAAAATGAATACATCATATTCCAACAATTTTTTTTATTGGTTTCTTTAACAAGTGTTCTAACGACACACATTAGCCTTTCCTTTAAAGAAATGCCTAACACATCAGCCAACAAGGGTGAGCCTAACTCATGACAAGTATCATGCAAAACAAAAAGCAACTTTGAACTACTAACTTCATTTTTGGCAAGAAAATTCTCACAAACATTGTCTTCACGAAGAACATGATGAATAGAAATAACCAAATCTTTAGCCATTAAATAACCAAATTCTCGCATTTGGAACTCACTCGTAGACCATGGTCTATATCACATTTTGCTACCCCATCATGATGCTTTTTAGAGTAGAGATTTAAATAGTCTCTTAAGTCACAAGAGACGTTCAACCACGAAAGTAGAAGCTCACAATCCGTCTAATCTCTCAGTTAAGATAGTAACCTTATGTTTGACAAAAACAAGGATAATTCAATATGAGTTACGCTATGATTATGAACCACACATATTCATTTTCTCTTATTTTTGCTAAACATCACTAATCAAATCATTGTCGCAACTATTCACCAAAAAAAAAATCATTGTCGCAACTTGGAGAACGAGAAAAATAGTATGTTTTTACATTTGAAATATAAAGTTTGTCGTTGTTAAAGCTTCAAACAATTTTCAAATATTGATCGTAGACTATCTATCAAAGTGGTTCACGGTAGAATTTGACATAATGTAGGCCTAGAAAACCAAGTAGGTTTTGGCCTTTCCATTCAAAATTGTTTCAATTGCAGCTTGTAATCCCTCACAACAAAACTGAATTTTGTCAATATATTTTTGTCCTCGCATTGAAAAGATGGCCAGAGAAGTCAATGATTTGTTGCACCATTTCTTTCTTTCTTTTTCTCACATGATTCATCTTTAATTGATTAGTCCGAAAGAAGAAAAAAGATATGTGCACGAGAAAAACAGAGAAAGCTTCTTGTTTTGGACAAAATAAAACATAGAAAGTTAAAGTGCATCATTTCCTTACTTCAACCATAATTCATGTAAGATATTTTGGTTACTATTTATTTATATAAAAGTCATATTAGTCTATATAAGCTAAATTGCACGTGCTGTGCGTGTGTGTCAATCACATTCACATTTATACATTTGATTAGGAACATTCCCATAACAAAGTAGTACATACTTTTATCAAACTGATTCCTTTTTCTTAATTAGTTAGTCAATCGACAACCGTACTTAGAGTAAATTACCATTACATCATAAGTAATTAACCAAAGATTAAATATACAACTTCATTTTATAAAAACCAATTGCTAGCTAGTAAAAGTAGTAGTTCTAAATTATGCACTTGAATTTTGCTTAATAATTAATCAACCAAAACAATCTCTCTTCTTAGACTATCTAATGGCTATGATTGCTTGCATATGCAACGTTAATGTGGGTCTTGTCTGGTCCACATAGAAAATAATTATAGGCTAATTTCAAAATTTGTAAATATGATGATAGTAACATTCGATTCAAATGTTGAATCATTTATATAAATTAATTAAATTTGTGGCAGTATGGACTGGAAAGCTCCAAATATCTTCTTTTGTCACTTAATTTTTAGGGATGAGAATGCGTGCACAATATAATACTATTAATTAAAATGAACATAATTTGAGTCTGTTTTACTTTTCCTTTTTTTTTTTGGGTGATAAAACTTAAGCATGTTGATCTTATGTTAAAAATATTAAACATAAAAGTGTGTGCCGTCCTAGGTTTTATTCATTAACCCTTGTATTTGTTGTACTTCTATATATCTTCAACTACACGTGTTGAGAGATTATGTGAAGTGGAAGCAAAAAACTTAGCTTGGTTATAAAACAAACTGTTATATACGTTTGATAAATATAAATATAATTTGTGTCACACTATATATGGTCTATGATACATTCATGTATGTTATGATAACCTTGTGAGTGAAGAAAAATAATAAGAAAAAGTAAAAAGACAAGGCCATGGAGTCAAAGACAAGACGACCACCAATATGTCTCAATTAATATTATGTCTCTCTCCAAACCGTTTCTTACTACCAACTCTTTTTTCTCACTCTTTCCTATATTGTAAGCAAACACCATAACCATCACGATCATCATCATGTTCATTATTAATTTATTTCCTCCTTATGAAGCTTCTTTCTAATCTTTCTCCCTATACCTAGCTAGCTCTATAAAAAACCATGTCTCATACTCTCATGTTCATATCAAAATCAAATTAACCAATTTGGGAAGAAAATAAAGTAAGTTAATACAATGAGAAAGCCAGAGATTTCTAGTGCTAAAAACAACAACAATACTAATAAGAAGAAGCTTAGAAAAGGGTTGTGGTCACCAGAAGAAGATGAGAAACTTATGAACTATATGGTAAGGAATGGACAAGGATGTTGGAGTGATGTGGCAAGAAATGCTGGATTGGAAAGGTGTGGCAAAAGTTGTAGGCTAAGATGGATCAATTACTTGAGGCCTGATCTTAAAAGAGGTGCTTTCTCAACACAAGAAGAAGAACTCATCATCCATTTCCATTCTCTACTTGGAAACAGGTCCATTAATATTCTTCTCTACTTAATCATCCATCTTAAACAATAAATTCAATTTATGCATCATTGATTAACATTAGGGTAGCATTGTGATTTTGTTAAATTATATTGGCACATTGTGACACTACCAAATTCACCATAATTCATATATGTAGAAGAACTTATAATAACACAGCACTTGCTCTTGCAAGTAGAAATTTATATCATAATGCTTTTCAAGTTTTGCATTTCTGCAGGTAGTGGAAAATTTAGTGTGAAGTGAGAACATATACATATGTAAAATCTAGTTTATATCCTTAATTAGCTATTACTTTTTCTTGGAGGAGTTGTAGATGTTTAATTAGTGTTAATTAATTAGTAAAAAAGAAGAATAAATTCTAAAATCAGTACTGTTCCACAATATGTTTGCATGTTACCATACATATATATATCAAAGAATTAATACAAGTTTTCTAAGATATAGTAAGATATATCTTAAGTTCAAATATTTTTAATAATGAAAACAGGATATTCCATGAGACACTCACGCACTATTATCCACCTAAGTCATACAATAATCAATAATGTTATTGCACATCATTATACATTTTTATTTTTTACATATACATCACCTTTTTATATAGAATAAATGAAACATATTTTTCATTAGTTACATTTTTTCCTTAACATTCAGATGAATATATACGTATATTAATTAATATAAGCTAACAAACTTATTTCAAATTAATTAACTTCTTCTATAATATGCATTGACCTGACATTTGAATTTATTTGACTTTGAAGATGGTCTCAAATAGCAGCACGATTGCCAGGGAGAACCGACAATGAAATAAAAAACTTTTGGAATTCAACTATAAAGAAAAGACTTAAGAACTTGTCTTCAACCTCACCAAATCCAAGTGATGAGTCCTCACCTGAACCTAACAAAGATTTCAATATACAACAAGGGTCCTATATTTCTACACAACATGCAAATTACAACAACTACATGAGTATGCCTATGTTCACTTCATCATCATCTCCATCACCATCAATATTTCAAAACACAATTTTCAATACCATGAATATTGACACGTTGCCTATGCTGGATCATAGTGGATACTTCAACAATACAGTTACTACATTGCCATGCTTTTCGTCACAAAGTCATGAAGTTGAAATTAAAGGTTCTTATTTAGAAAATGGTGTGTTTGGGAATGTAAATATTGGAGTAGAAAGGGATATGGAGAATAAGTGCAACACAAAAACTAACCCTAACCATTCTGATTATTATTTTGATGACATAAAGATAAACAATATGCTTAGTAACTGCAATATTATTGAAAGCAATAATAATAATAATAAAATTGAAAGTAGGGGTGAGGTAGTGGAGAATTTATTTCAAGAACAATTCAACTTGGGAGAGTGGGATTTTGAGGAGTTGATGAAAGATGTTTCCTCCTTTTTATTTTCTTGATTTTTCATTCCGATCCAATAATAATTGTGATCCTATACAGCTATACCATTTTTTTCCTCAATTTCTCCTAATTGGGGTCCCATTTTTTAGTCAAACCTTCAGAATTTATGAACCTTAATTTGGTATACTTGGTGGTTTCATTACAACCGACTAGTAATATATTTGTACCTTTGTTGTTATACGAAAGGAGTATATAAGTTTACAAATTAACAACAATAAACAGGTAGCTTGGAAAAGGATATCATGAATAGATTAATTGTTCATACATTGTTTTTCTTGTTCAACCTTTGTTAGTGGATATATAGTACTGATCATACATACACACACATATGTCACTTTAATAGATTGAATCTTGAATGCATAAACAAGTAACAAGTATATATGCACATACTTTGAATCTTCTATATATAGTGGTTTCAAAGTCATTTGATCCAAATTTAAACATATTATTTGAACACACATATTTAAAAAAGGTGGAAAGAGAAAACAATTCAATAATATATATTTATAAACTATTTAAATAATATCTATTTTCGTTGTGCGACCAAATGGTACGTCCAAATAATTATAATCACCCAAAGCATTTTTAAAAATATTAAATGTATGTATGTATAGTTCGATATCATTTTAGATCCAACAACACAATTGTGAGCTGCTACGGATGATTGCATATATCGACTCCTTTTGATAGAAACATTGACTATAGTAACAAAAATACATTCCGTACGAAGGTCATAGAATAACAATAACAAGAATAATATTGATTCAGTCAAAAAAAAAATTGGTTATGCTCTTTGGAAGCAAGCATATTTACTTTCATGACTAATTTAATCTTCTATGTATATACTTTTTTATTTTAAGGATATATCTATCTATGTATACTTGTCTAAATTTTTTTTTATCTATGTATGCTTGGAGGGATGACTAATTTAATCATTAAAGTTAATTAGTCCACTCTGTACTCATCAGTCAGATTAGTTAGTGTTAATTTTGTCCAGGTTTCATCATATTATTGGAAAGTTATTTATGTTAAATGGTTGAATTTCAAAGATTAATAATTATAACTTCAACTTTCATTCCAAGCCGTGAAAGATAACCAAGTATTATTATTATATTGACAAACAAAAAATATGCAATAATTAATGTAGGATAATTATCAAGAAGTGAATGTAAAGCAACAAGTAATTGAATTGAAATGGACAACTAATAAGTGACAATATTTAACTAAACAATTTAGTTTAAGTGGTTAATGAACTTTAACAAATAATAAATTATTTAAAAAAAAATTGAGTTTGATTCCTAAAAACTTATTAACCAAACTTTAGTTACCTTTTGGCCGAACTTTGAATTATCAGAGTCTATTTTCCATGAAAACTCAAAGGATCAACAAAAAACAATATTTGGTCCTTGGACAGAAAGATGATAGTGCTTTCTTTGATAACATTAATTTCCCACTCATATCTACACTGGCTAACTGATGTATTTTTTTTCTTGTTTGATCACTATATGTCTATTGAAAGTAGCGATAGTACTTTGATTCCTCACCATAATATGTTGCTCTTTCTTCTTCATAATTTAACTTTAGTCTTTATGTTAGAATTTATGGGCTGCAATCAATTGTTGGTTTCGGTTTTTAATAAAAACAGACTGATGTTGTGATCCATTTGATGATACTTAGGTCCCAATAAAAGCGATCAATAGATAATGGGTTTTTGGACACTTAATCTGATTTGTGCAGAAACATAGTGTAGGCCCAAACCCCTAGGCCCATGATGGGTGATTCCTAGGGTTGCACGGTTATAAATAGAGAGGTTGGGTCTCCTTTGCCATCACTTTGACTATTATGCTCATTAGTGGTTTGCCCCTTGAAAACCCTAAGGTTGGAGCATGTGAAAGGCAAGGGAAGACTTTGTCTCAAATCTCGGCGAGTCCGGTGATCATGATTTCCAAGTAAGTGTGTTCTAATTTCATATAATAACTCGATCTTGATGATAATAATTGTTTTTTAGCTAGAGGAATGTTTTTTAATCGTAACATGTAGTTTCCTGCCCAAATGTAGTTATTGCATTTTGCATTTAAAAATTGATTTGGGATAAAGTTATTGGAGAATGTTTTGAACTAAGGAACTTGCCTACCCAAATGTGACAATTTCCCGAATTCAATACATGCTCATTGATTAACTTATATGAGGTTTTGACTTAGGCTTTGTCTTAGTTTGTGTATTCTGCCCAAAGGTGATTGTACAATTATATTGGTATCATTGTGATAGCTTGTTTATTTTGATATATATCTTGTCAATTGATATATTGTAATGCATTCATGTTTTGTCTCATATATTTCCTCAATGGACAATTGTTATGCTTTTATTATGCATGCTCATTGATTAACTTATATGAGATGGAGTTATTTGAGTATATGTTGAACCAAAGAATTTGTCTGCCTAAAGGTGACAATTTCCCAAGTTGAATGTATCATCATTGATTAACTCATTTGAGGTTTTGGCTTGGGTTTTGACCTTAGTTTGTGCATTCTGCCCAAAGGTGATTGTACAATTATATTAGTCTCGTTATAATATCTTATTTATATTGAGTTAAATCTTGTCTTATGACATATTTTAATGAATTCATGTTTAGTACCAATAAATTTCTCTGTGAATAATTATTCTGCTTCCATCGAGATGTTAAACAAGTCAAACTGTAAGAAATGGAAGTAAGATTTGGAGTTATCTCTAGGAGAATATGCCTGAACTGAAATAACCTTTTTGTAAGTGGGAGATGGCTCACAAGTTAAAGTACCTGACCATATTGGTCTTATGTGTCTAATGAAAAGTTAATGGACATGAAAATATGACAATGTTGTAATCTAGGAGTAACCGTAGAGTCAGTGGGAGATGTCAACCTAATTGTGACCTCAATGGGAGATGTCACCATAATTTAACATTCTAGTTTTGAACTTGTTTTGAAAAATATTTTTCACGTACCTTCCGTTAGGATGAATCTTGTTTGTATTTCTTTGTTGGAGCAACTTTGTTTTAGATTTACTCTTGGAGGTAGAAAACTAAGTTTGAAATTAAACTCACATAACCTTGCGTCATCGTTTGTTCCTCTATATAAATGGTCTCTAGTAGATGGTTCATGACTCCCTGAATCTTTTGTTGATGGTTTATATAAGTTGTCTTTGACTTCACATAACCTTGATTCATCTTTCATTGTCAAAAATTTTGTTGCTATAAGATCTAATGTTGAGGAAGATATCCTTTACTTTATGACATAAACACTTGGATCATATTTATTGGGGAAAAGGCTGAGAAATTAATCAAAGTAAAATATTCTACCTTTCTTAAACTTTGATGATCCAGGTACTTGTGTGGATTGCATTAAAAGCAAATTTATTAAAACCAAAGGTTACAACTAGCATTTATGAACCCTTAGAAATTGTCGAAATTGAAATTAATGGCTCCCAACTCCTGTAATTTATGGTAATAAATTATTTATTACATTCATTGGCTCCCTAACTTTGACGTTAATTATTCTTTTAACCAAATGACTTAGATTCATTGTTTTCAAGAGTCACTTTGAATAACATGAATATTGTGA
>Ga0315914_1000486_pt1 | contig 50122 bp, 27 predicted proteins | sample MpolenodulesMG_FD_203920 | JGI IMG/M metagenome (GOLD analysis project Ga0315914, IMG submission 203920) | Medicago polymorpha root nodule microbial communities from Los Angeles, California, United States - elongated nodules | ecosystem: Host-associated > Plants > Roots > Nodule | place: USA...
AGAGAAGAAAGAGAGAAATTAGCGGAGAAGACAAGAGGAGAATGATTCGGTGAACCAAAAAGGCCTAAACCGGATTTGAGGGAGAGAGAGAAAGGAAGAGAAGAAGAAGAAGTTGTGGTTGGAGTGTAAGAGAGTTTGAAGGTTGGACCAGTTGGGAAATTAGTTGAGAGTGAGAATGAAAAATCAGAAGTTGAGTAGTTATTTGTGGCTGTGATTGTTGAAAGTAAAGGGTTGTTCAATAGTGTTATTGGTACTTTTGCTGTCATTATTTGGGTTTGTGGGGTTTCTTGATTTTCATTGTTGTTTTGGAATTTGAGGGAGAGTTTCATAGTGAGTTGTGCTGGGTTTGTGGAGTTTTTGAAGTTAGAAGTTGAAGGAAAGGTGAAGCAGAACCACCATGTCCAGCTAGCTAGAGATAGAGAGGATAGTGATTTTTATTTTTTTTTGTGGATAGAGAGGATAGTAAATGTTTTAAGAGCATTTTCTTTAAAAGAAAATGATTTACGAGCATTTATTAATGATTAAAAAAATAAACAATTGATAAGTTTTATTTTAAAAAAAGTTTTTTAAAATTTTTGGGGAGTGTATAGGATTAGGATTTTAAAGGACAATTTTTGCTTTAAATTTATTTGAAGATTTTAAAAGATTTTGTAGGATTTTAATGACTTTCATGATTTTAAAAGACTATCAGGATTTACAACTTGAATTTTAATGGATTTACATCATAGGATTTTAAAGGATTTGACATGATTTTATGGATCTATAAGATTTCAAAAGATTTTATGAATTTTAAGGACGCATTAAAAAGAAATGATTATAAGACACTCTCTATCATAACATTCTCAATACAAACTATTTTTTTTATGAGAGATAGAGAGAGGGAGAGAGGGGAAGAGAGGAGAGAAAGAAGAGAGAAAAGATAGAGAGAGAGAGAGAGAGTCAAAGAGAGAAGGGAGAGAGAGAAGAGAGATAGTAAAAATTTAAAAGAAAAACAATCCCAAGAAATCTCATTTTTTCATGAAAGATTTTTTCTTGCTAAAATTTCATCAGAAAATCCATCAAAATCCAATTTATTAAACAATCCTTCGAAATTTGAATGATTTTGAATACTGCGAGACTTTTTTTAAGTGATAAAAATCTTGATTGAATACCTCAAGACTTTTTTAAAATGACAAAGAGTCTTGATTGAATACCACGTGACTTTTTTTAAGTTGCAAAAAGTATTGATTGAATATCACAAGACTGTTTCATAATTAAAATGTCCTTTAAAAGCTCTTAGAATCATAATCCGATACAACTCCCTAATGCGTTGAATACATAATTTTTATTTGGACATATTACTAACAAATGCCGGTACTTGTTAGTGTTTTTGAATAAATAATAATATACTCTCTCCGGTCTCAAATATAAGAAAAGATTCCTTTTTTAGGTTCATTGAATAATTAATATATCTGCTTTACAATATAGACCAGATACGTTAACTACTCAATGAACCTAAAAAAGGAATATTTTCTTATATTTGAGACCGGATAAAGTAGTTTTTAAAAAAGCAATCACTATATTATGTGACAAAGTTGCATTGATAATGTTTTTGTAGCTCTCGTTGGTAAAAATTAGTGGATAACTAATAAACTAGTTTATGATGGATAAGCTTAAAGTATTTGACTTATAAATTACTTATAGTCGATAAAAGATAAGTTATCTAATTGAATTTAGGATAAATAGTAATTTTAGTCTCTCAATGTGTATCTCTCCGTCATAAGAATCCTGGACTTGAGGAAAAAAAAATACAAAAATGCCCCTTCTTCTAGAATTCGTTAGTCACATCTTCGACGTTAGATTTTACCATTAACTCAAAAAAACAAAAACTAAGTTGACATTTTTTTTAAGGCATGTAAAATGTGAGGTGGAAGCAGGGACCAAAATGAAAGAGCACCCTTCATGTCTTGCAACAACACCATCTATCCAATCTTCCTCAATTTAACCCAGAAAAATCTAGAAAAATGAACCTAACATCATCATACTCATCATCATTTTCCATTCCCAAAATCATCAGTTTAAAACCCAGAAAACCAAAAGAAAAAATACAATAAAATTAATTTATGAGTTTCTAGGTATTGCTTCAAGGTCGATTTAGCTTGTTTCTAGGTCGATTCAGTTTGTTCAATCTTGCTCCAACTTTGTTCCAGGTCCACTCACTTTGTCCTAGGTCGATTTAGTTTGCTCAAAAAATTCCTCCAATAGTGCTACCTAATAGGCATTCCTTATGATCACTATTATACGTCAAACAATATTTTTTTAGATTTATTGAATAATTAATATATTTGGTATATAATATAGATTAAATACATTAATTATTAAACTAATTTAAAAATTGATATTTTACTTTTAATATTGAGAGGAGGGAATACCCATTCTCTTGGAGTCAAGTACCACCGATAAGGATCGTCTTACATTGTTTTGCTACAATCACTTGAATTAAGTTAGCGTTATAATTTGGAGCCTCGAAATAAATCATTGATGATATATATAGTCTCTGATGCTTCTTCATGCCATTCTCATTTGATTTTTTTTTTTTGAAATGGAAAAAAATAATTTATTATAAGGTGTTTAGCAATAAATCAAACGCCAAGACAACATCAATACAATTGAGAGCATCTTCAATGTATACACTCTTGTGATGAGATGGTGCATATTTTGCTAAATAATGTGCAGTTTGATTGACTTCACGCCTAATGTACACAAATTGTAAATTTTGAAAATGACAAGTTAAAAGTCTACAATCATCAACAATGCTACCCATATATAAAAGAGACGATTGAGCATCCGTTAATGATACTCATTTTACTTGCTTTGAGAAAATCGATATATTCATTCTTCTAAGAATTTTTAATTGTTGACTTTTCTTACTTGTTTTTTTTTATATATAGGTTTTGATATTAAATCATTATTATACGAGGATAAATACTATCTACCGTAATTTAAGTTAGATGTTTATAATTAATTAGTCTTTTTATTTTATTTTTATTATAAATTGATTCTTTTAGATGTTATTCGAGTGTGACTTATATTTTAAAAAATGTCTCGATATGTTTTCAGCTATCATGAGGAAAATAAATTGAAGTTGAGAACAATATGGAGAAAAAAGAAATAAATGTTTTAGAGTATATAGCATAAACGTATTGTATAGAGAGATAAATTGTGAATAGAATTTATAATTTTGGAGTGAATCAAGTTAACAAATCTCCTATTGATTCTCCACTAATTAAGCTCTTGACTTTTAACTAAAGAATGAGTCAACAACTGATTTACAAATCTCAATAATTAAAAGAATTAAAACTCCAATTATTATTATTGATATATTATTACATATATGCTTCTGCGATTGCTGGTCTTGCGGCTTGTGGCGGCCTGTTCAGAGACTCTACGGGAGCTTTTCTTGGTGCTTTTTGCTATAACATTGGGGAGGCTTCTATTTTCCATTCTGAAGTTATTGCTGCATGGAGCATGCGGCAGCCAATAGGTGGTGGAATATTTGGTTGGAAAGCGACTCAAATAGTGCATTGCGGATTTTTTCAAACCCTTCCTTAGTTCCAATTTTGCTTCGGAACAACAGATGGTATAATGCTCGTAGCCTTGGAGTTCAAATTATATCTTCTCACATATTTCGTGAGGGTAACTATTGTGCAGACAGGTTAGCTAATAGGGGTCATCTCATACAGCGCTCTGTTTGGTTAGCCTCGTTGCCCACGGAGTTGCATTTAGATTTTTTCCGTGATAGAGTTGGTTTGCCTAACTACAGGTTTCCTTAGGTTGTTGTAGTTTCCTGTTTTTTCCTTTCTTTTTGTTTCAGAGGGTCTTGGCCTAGTCCCCCCTCTTCATGTACAGTTTTTCCCCCCTTTTTAAATAAATTTTCAGAGTTTGGCGGCATAGGATGGAGGGTTCTCGGGGTGCCAACCTAGTTGGGATGTGATGCCGGTCATCTCTCCTTGTTTAGAAAGAAAAAAAAAATGCTTCTGCAATAGCAAAACTTTGATATGGTGGTATCAAAGCTAGATATGGACACATCAGTTATCAAACCGATGTTAAAGATGATAAGAAAAATAGACGTTGAACATAGCAAGATCCATTAGGTCAATTATCATTACCATTATCACTCCACGTCTTCCTTAGAAGTGACAACCACATTTATCTTTGTAACTTCCATATTCCCTTCAAATATTAAAAGAGCCAAAATACCAAAATCAATTATGTCATGAACCAGAGAAAATTAAAGAAAACAATATTGACAACATATTTTTTTAAAATAGAACATGAGTAACTTAGAATTAGCTAGGCTATTGGAATTTAATTTAGAAAAATAAGATTATAAAATTGAAAATAAATTATAAAAAATTTAAACGTATATGGAATCTAATTTTGTCAAAAGATATAAAAGCAAAGATTTGTGAAGAATATGAAAAAATATGTGGACAAGCAATACTCTATGAAAATGAGATAAATTATACACTAGAATAGAAAACATGATGGGTGATATTTTAATGGATGTATATATAATTTCTATGTAATATTTTTTTTTGGTGTTGGCCGGAGTTTGAACTCCGGACCTTGCATATTTTATGCATTGTCCATATCAACTGAGTTAAGCTCACGAGGACATTTCTATGTAATATGAAAGAAATAAAATAGATTTAGCTTTAATAGAAAATGATTTCTTAAAAAAATGATGAAATTTAGAATTACTTAAATGACGACTACAATTATCAAAAGAAACATATTAAAAAAGGGCAGAATTGTTTGCTATCATTATTTGATATCGAAGCAATAAGATAAAAAAATAACTAAAATGGATAACTTATAAAAATCTAATATTTCAGATGAAAATTTTATAAAAGTAAAATTAGAAAAAAAAATATTAAACAAAATATTGTGTGAAAAAATAGAATTAAATAGTATAATAAATATATTCCAAAGAAAAACTAGAAAATATAAGCAGAACTGAAAAATTACTAACTTTAGGATCTTATTGGAAGAACAAGAGATATAGTAACAGTGTTATACAATAAATTAGATTATAATATTAAAAGAGAAAATAATAATGAAATAGATAGAACATCAAAATACCTTTTAAAATATGAAAATAAATTACTTGGAAAATATGAAAATAAATTATAATTATATGCTATGTTAAAAAATATATACGAATTTAATTTCATCAGTAGGAGTTTACAAACAAGGATTTAGAGACAAAATTTTCATTTTCGTCAATAAAAATTGCCACTATTTAAACTTATTTTAGTTGAGAAAAATGGCTGGCAAAACAGTTATAGTTATTTCCGATGCCAAATTTTGTTTTATGACTAGTAAGGTACATGTGACTCTCTAAATGTCTTTTATTTTTATACATGTATGTAAAAAATGAAAGAAAAGAGTAGAATACAAAATAATATTTCAAAGCAAGAGTCAATTATGATGTTCCTCATCTAAGTTCATAGTGATAATTTCTGAAATTAATTTATAATTTAAAAAAAATAATAGTAATGAAAGATTATAAAATTTTATGTGATTATTTAAAAAATTCAGTTATTTGATAGATTATAGATACCCAAATGTAATAGATATTAAAATTTACAGTCATTCTACATTTTTAACATATATAAAATGCATGACTCTGAAAGTCATATTTAATACATGAAGAATTAGGGAGAACAATTTTTTCATTAACGTAGTTAGCTGGTGATTCTATTAGTGATTGATATGCATGACTCTAAAAACTGTAATTGATACACGAGAATGAAGAAAAATAAATTGTGTTTAATTTAACTAACATTCAATTTTTCTTATTAAAACTTTATCATATGTTTTTTTTCTTCACAGTTTCTTTAATTAAAATTTGTAACAGCTAAATTTCCAAGTTAAAAGAAATATTTCAATTTTAGATTAAGTTTAAAATTAATTTTTCGACATCAGTATCCAAGTCTAATCTCTAATTTAAATAACACTTGATATGTTTTACTTATCTCCAAGTTAAATTTACTTAGATTATTAGAGTCACTTTTCATTGAAATTTTGAGGGATAAGATCAAAACTGAAGCTGCTATCTAAAAAAAATAATATTAGTACGATTGCAAAATGATGATATATAGGGAATTAATTAGGCTGAGAAGATAAACAAAATAAAAATCAAAAACTAAATGAATTAGTTTTTTATTTTTGCAAAATGACTATTGAACCCATAAAAATTAAAAAGATTATAAGTACAATTGAGGATAACTATGAAATTTTGCTAGAGTAAGATTTTCTCATAGTATATAATACTTGCAGATAAATAAGTTTTTTTTAGTTAAAGAATATAGATAAATAAGTATTAATATTTATGTATGCAATTTTGTTTGGTCAGGTTTAATTTTAAAAAAGGAATATGAAATTTGATGTAATCAATTTTCACAAAAGTTCATCCAATTCAATTTGGTTTTGTGCGATTTTTTTGTTCTTTTGTTTTTGTATCAATTTAGTAGCGAACACCTCTAGTGACTTGGGCAGTCACATCAACATTAGGGGTGAGAATAGGCTAGGCTAGACCAGGCTTTGAAAGGCTTGAGTCTGGCCTACGAAAAAATTTACAAGCTTGAACTTGGCCTATGACCTATCATAGGTCGTTTTTCCTGGCCTGACCTGCCCTATTTAAAAGTATGGACTAGCCTGAAAGCTTACTTTACATTAAAGTCGTCAAATAGTTCATTTGATCTACTAAATAGGTTGAACAAGCCTTAAAGCCTACTTAAAAGCCTATTTAACTGCAAGCAAATTTTAATAACATTAAAGCCTAAAACATCAAAGCTTATTACATGGCTGGTAGATGGAGAAAAAAATGTTTCTATAAAAAATATATTTTATTAGATAGGTATTAATAGACATACCTATCATTAACATACTTTTTTGCAAGCCTAAGCCTGACCTATTTAACTAAACAAGCTTTTTGAAAAGCCTAAGCTTAGGCCTCTCTGCTAAACTGGACAGGTCAGACCAGGCCACAACAGGGCAGATCTTAGGCCCTTGTAGGTCGGCCTGACCTATTCCCAACCCCAAGCCTAATCAACGTGTCTAACTTCATTTGATATGGGTCAAGCAATTTTTTTAGACAAATTCAAGTACGATGTATTCTATTAACAAATTTTAAGTAAATAAGTGTCCGATTTCTTCCCTAAAAAAAAAAGTGTCTGATTTTCGACGAGTGACGACCATAATTTTATGGCTAAATTGGTGATTTACTAATTTTTATTAGGTTATGCTAACAAATGCTATAAGAGTATTGTTTAAACAACAATTGCATTTAGTTTGCACCACCAAATTGATAGGTTCAACTTGGACTATTTTTTTACGATTAGATTAAATCAATCCATTAAGTTTTATCATGTCTGGCTACACCAAATATCTTTCTCTATTTTTCTCTCTCCCATTCTCATTGCTCTCTCTCTCCCCCTCCCTCCCTCCCTCCCTCTCTCTGATCAGAACTGAAAGCGAGAAGAACAAAACAAAAAGTTACAATTTTTCAACATCCATAACATAGAAATGGAACGATACGTGTTGGTTTATTGGAGGCAACAAATTTTTTTTTACATCTAAAATTTATTGGAGGAACGTTAATACGAAGAAGATGATTGAGATAGTTTAGAGTATGGGGAATGAGACCCTACAATTGATTTTCATTCAAATATATGTCTTGCTATTTTGTACTATTAGCTATCTCAGGTTCAAGTTGACCATAAATGTTATTATTGAAAAGGTCAAGAGAGATTACCCGGTGGGTGGCATTTGACACCTTTCCATAAACATGGCGTGGAGTGAGATTGAATTTATGTGGAGTTTATGGGAGGAGGAACCGATGTCCAGTGCCCGATGAATGACATGAGTGCTACCCCATTTGACTTCTAATCCCTTGAGGGAGAGAGAAAGCAATAAGATTGAAAGTTAGAGGGAGAAATAGAGAGATATTTGGTGTAGACGAACCATGATAAATCTTGATAGGGTGATTTAATCTAATGATAATAAAAGTGGTCCAAGTTGAACCCATCAATTTAATGGCGCAAACTAAAATCATCGTTAAACAACCTATTAAAAAAACTTTAATCTTGAGAGTTGAAAATACAAATCAAACACTATTAAGAAAATAAATTCACAATTTTTATAAACAAATTATTTCTTTTGAATCCTTAAACAATGCGTCATACACACTTTGGTGAACTCCAAAACTCCACATAAGGGCCACTCACCGAGTCATACCGGTAAAAGTTGCATGGGTACATATAGGTAGACAGAATATTCTTGTAGCACCTTCTGAGTTTGATTATTTGTGTCATTCATTCATTCACTGATCATCAATCAATCATCATGACAACTATTCATCTTTCTTCCACCACGTCTTCTCTCTTAAAATCTAATAATAATCTCAAAAATCTCTCTTCCTCCAATTCCATCTCCCAACAACTTCCATTTCATTCCACTAAGCATCCATCCAAACACGTCCCCCAAATAACCTCCTCCAACCAGTCTTCCACACTCGTAAGTATTAATTCACTATCTCTGACTCGGAATTCAACTCATCTAAACTTATATATTTTAAAAAAATAAATTCACTTATCTATTTGTTTAGGGAAATGATTACTACACAAACTGGCGAACAGGGGAAGGGTCAGATGAACGAACTAAAACGAAGATCGTGTGCACGATTGGTCCATCTACTAGCTCACGTGACATGATTTGGAAACTCGCTGAAACTGGAATGAATGTGGCGCGTTTGAATATGTCACATGGGGACCACACTTCGCATCAGAAAACCATTGATTTTGTTAAACAATACAATTCTCAGTTTCAAGATAGAGTTATTTCCATCATGCTTGACACTAAGGTTAAATTATTCATTGCATAGCAAAATGAAGCAGAGACACCGAACACGTCACTGGCACGAATATTGGTTGGTATCAACTAATTTTTATTTTTATTTTTATTTGCAGGGTCCTGAAGTTAGAAGTGGGGATGTGCCACAACCAATTTTACTCAAAGAGGGGGAGACATTCAATTTTACTATTAAAAGAGGGGTTAGCACTCAAGATACTGTTAGTGTCAATTATGATGATTTTGTCAATGATGTCGAGGTTGGAGATGTTCTTCTCGTCGATGGTGAGTGTGAATGATACTCTGTGTATTCTGAATTTTGAAATTAACCTCCAATTATGTGTTTAAAATCATAGTATTTAAGACGAATTTATTTATTTGTTGCATAATCACCTAGCTCGATTATCCGAATCTCTTGATTCTCTCCCCATTGTAATTTTAGGAGGAATGATGTCTCTGGTTGTTAAGTCAAAGACAAAAGACTTGGTTAAATGTGAAGTTATTGATGGTGGAGAACTGAAATCTAGACGCCATTTGAATGTTCGTGGAAAAAGTGCAACACTTCCTTCCATAACTGGTATAATTCTATTGTATTTGTCGTTGATCAATTGCATATAGGCAATAGGTTTGAGCTACTTGCAGATATGTACTTTTAGTATGCTAATGCAGTTGACAATTTTATGCTACTTTGAAATGTGTTTTACTTCACAGAAAAGGACTGGGAAGATATCAAATTCGGTGTCGACAATGAAGTAGACTTCTATGCTGTATCATTTGTCAAGGATGCTAGAGTGGTTTATGAGTTAAAAGACTACCTCAAAAGTAATTATCTTTTTGCTGCCTACTAATATCCTTTTTATGCTTGTTTATCCAGGTGTGTGGATCTGGTATGCACGTTTCTTCTTTCTTGCGATACTTATCCTTTTCAGAACTAAATTGTAAATCTTTTCTGTAGGACACAATGCTGATATACACGTGATTGTAAAAATTGAAAGTGCAGATTCCATACCAAATCTTCATTCCATACTTTCAGCTTCACACGGGGTTAGTTCCTCATTGTTCAAATTATGTGTTGTAGTATACATATTTTAACACCTTTTATTAAACTATAAAAACTGGTGTTAATTTTAGCTGTTCTATACATCACTGTGCATCCTATGAACATAGTCCTCGATAAAGAAACTAAAAGTGGAACATTTCAAGTTAAAAATATCGGTGTCCTTGTATAACACACAAATAGAAAAATATCGAGTTTGATGTAAGTTGATCTGGCAGTCAGTTTTATTTTTCAAGTTCTAAGCAAGTCTCAGATTCTTACGGGGTGTTAGAAGAACATAACTGCATCTTGAGTTGATGACTGTAAACTACTATATTTTCCCCTTCTCTTAGTGTTGTGCATTCATGATCTGTTCTGCTTCACAGCATGGCGCATTATATGGATGATGATCACTATCTTTCTTAACTTAGATAGTCATTTCGTGCAATCGAGTTTTGGTGACAACAGTCTGATAATATCATACACACTACTTGCATGGCTCATCCATCAAGTTGAATAATGGAAAATGGTGGGTTTTTGGTGCTTGTTTGTTTCTGCACTATTGCTGGCTGATAGTTTTTTGTTCTTCTTACAATATCAAAATGCAGCTAACTAGGTATCCTGAAGACGTTATTAAGGTTTGGAAAGTAGATTGGTGTGATTTCTACTTTAACATTCATAGTTGACCTTACTCATACAGATACCCAAAGATAACCACATTCTCTGTGCAGGCTTTGCAGTAGATTTCGATAGACTTGATAATGTATGAAACTGAATCTGTTAGAAAAATGCTAAATTAGGAAAATCTATTGCACATCTTTTAACCAAGTCTTGCCAAAAACTTCCCGTTACGGCTGATTTAAGATTTGGTATACCCTGACTTGGCTTGAACCTGCTGACAGGTTTTCCAACACCCTCAAAGTCTATATTTTGGAGAAAGCCATTAATAATCATCTAATTGTATATACCAAAGTATTATATTTATTTGTGCGTAGCATCCAGTTTCATCTTTTGAGTTATATTTTCGTAGGCAATGGTTGCTCGTGGGGACCTTGGAGCTGAACTTCCGGTTGAAGAAGTTCCTCTACTGCAGGTAATCTGATGCTGATGCTCAGAACATGATATGTATGCCATTTTGGTGACATGTATGTTCTTTCATCAGATAATCTACAAAATAGGTTTGATAATCATTATTTTGGCACATTTGATCAGGGATGCAGTAGCTTCAGTCACTGAGAAAATCTAATAAAAATAGTAATTTAAGTAGATGTTCTAAATTTCACTTTGTAGTCTCGTCCGTCTCATTAGAAGTGTCGTTTAAGATAACGAGTATTTCTTAAGAAATTGATTATTAATATTGATTTCTATAGTAAAAAAGTTAATAAATAATTGCTTTGATATTCTAAAGTGACTAAAAATTTGAGACGGAAAAATATTTCAAATATGACAGTCATAATAGGACTGATGGATCATTGTATTGTTGTCTTTAATTGTGTGCATCAATTTTGCGGAAAACCCTTCTCTGCTGCCTGTATAGCTGTCACACTAAACGTTAACGATGGTCTAGAAAGCAGTGAACTAAACGATAGCCTTTCTCAACTGAGTGGTCTTACCTTTCATAGAGGGCGTAATAAAGCCTATAAAACAAAAGATTCAAATATATGTCTGTGTTTGTGGCTTTCTCTAATTTTGGAACCATAAAAAATGAATATGAAGGAATTCATTGGATATCATTGATTGTTTAGAGTTTCAATGTGATATGTGGATTCCATGTAAAATTTTACACGAACTAGATGGTGGAACTCTTCATATAGGCTTTCAAACTTTTATTTCTGTTTCTCCGTTCTTTTAATAATTTTGCGATTTCAAGTCTGCATAAATGAGATGTTTCATTTAATAGCTCTTTTATATATCTTTTCACTGATATTTAGGACGTAGGACTATGTTTAACTCCATGTTTTATGTAGTTCAATCCTGTTTTTAATAAAACAGGAGGACATCATTAGAAGATGCCACAGAATGCAAAAGCCAGTTATTGTGGCAACAAATATGCTTGAAAGTATGATTATTCATCCCACACCAACTAGGGCGGAAGTCTCAGACATTGCAATTGCAGTAAGACAAGGTGCTGATGCTGTCATGCTTTCAGGAGAAACTGCACATGGAAAGTGTGTTTGCTATCCTCGGTGGCCATGGTTCCTTTTTTATTTTATCAGTTCAAACATTTTTTTAAATTTTATTTTTACTTCTTGTAATGCAAGGGATATACTATTTAGCTTATTTTAGATAAAAAAAAGTGTCATTAGAGAAGAGAATGAAAGAATAACAAGAATGTGATATAAAATATCCTCTTAGGGAAACAAACAAATATAAGGATAAGTGGAATGGAACTTCAACCAAGCAAAGTTTGGGAATTTCTCTGCATGTCCAAAAAATGAATTTGTCTGAATCAACCTAGACATTTTAAAAAGTAAATAAATTACAATCTTAAATGATTTTTGGTGCTTTATGACTGCAGACTTACCTTGTTTTGGAGAACAATTCTTTCAGGAAAGAAAATTCTTTCATAATAAAAATTAGTTATTTTTTGTCTTCTATGGCTACAAAACCTAATGTCATCTTTTTTTAACAGAATGTGTCTTTGCTGATAAGTATGCATATAATGTATTTCTTTTCCAATATTTTAATGTGATAAATTTATTTTAAAAGGATTACAACTGCTTCAGATATCCATTGAAATCTGTTAAAGTTATGCATGCGGTGGCTCTAAGGAATGAATCCAGAGTTTTAAGAAATGATTCTTATCCAAATCATTTGAGCTTCCACAAGGTACTTAGTTCAGAAATAAGCCTCCTTGTGACTTACATATGTAGTTCTGAAATTCTATTTCACATGCTGCATAACGTAGAGGATTTACCACCGTAGATTTGTTTGATAATATCCTAAAATGTAATTAATCCGTGTTTACATTTTTGACAGAGCCATATGGGAGCAATGTTTGCCTTCCATGCAACAATTATGTCTAATACTCTGAATACTCCTATTATTGTGTTCACCAGAACTGGATCCATGGCTATTCTTTTGAGCCATTATAGGCCCCACTCAACAATATTTGCATTCACAAATGAGTGAGTATTAGCAGCATGTATGTTTTTTGTTTTTTTATATAGATCTTATACGTGTCTTACCAGAAAAATAAACGTCAGCTGATGAACTTATGCTGTACCTTTTGTCCTCACCATTGTTTAGGAGCAACCAACAGTACTTGTTATGGCTTGATCATATTATATTATCTTGGGGTAATAGGTGCTTAAGTCAACAATCTTTTCCATCTATAACTTCTTATTTCACTGTCACAGAGGAAGGATTAAGCAGAGGTTGGGACTTTATCATAGTGTTATGCCTATATACATGCAATTTTCAAATGATGCTGAGGAGACCTTTGCTAGAGCTCTCAAACTACTATTGGCGAGTGATATCTCCACCAGTTGCATGCATATTCCTTTTTTTGATGGATATTCTCTTAAATGTTTATGAAAATTTTCTTCATGCTGCAGAGTAAAGGTCACTTAAACGAGGGACAATATGTTACCCTTGTTCAAAGCGGAGCACAACCAATCTGGCGTGAGGAATCCATTCACCACATTCAAGTTCGCGAGGTTCATGGATAATATTCTTGTTTAAAGGGTCTTTCTTTCTCAAGAGTGTGCAATAGCCTTTTCTTTTCCTCTCTCACTTGTAACTAAGTCTTGCTATGAATCATAGTTTTGATTGTTATTATGCATGTGAAAAGCAAGTTGAATAGTTTTGGAGCTTTTGTAATGCAAATAATGATTTGTTTACGAGGATTGACTATGGTTTTGATGAATCGTTTTTATTTTCTTACCTATTTTCTCACATACTTGTCATAATGATATTATTTTCTAATTCTTGGCTGAAAGAAATTACCTGATCTATTGCTGTTTTTGAAACCATTTGGCATAGATTTGATTTGATACAATATTCCACTGACATATAATTCAACCTATTTGCGTTTCGATTATGCATAATTTCATTTTGTGAACCAAACATTCTCCAAGTTTTCGTTGTCAATTCCGCTTTTACTACTACAATTCCTAGGTTGTATTGCTTACTGCTGGGATAGTTGTTGTTACCTTTGAGTGCATTCAGTAAATTTCTTAAATCATATGTTTATGTTGTCCTTTTTGTAAGTGATCTTGTACAGAACTTTTAGTGTAGCCGGTATAATTTAGTGCCTTATTTTGTTCTTCCTAAGTGATCTTATGCAGAATTATTTGCCAGTCCACAATATTGTAGGATGGCATTAGGTGTATATTGCTGCCAATTTCTTTGGTTTGATTGTACCAAACATCAAGGAGACATCACATGTTGTAAATCCAAACAACATTATTTAACTCAATATTTATCAATGGAACTTACAAATGGGATAGAAGGGAAGTTTCTTGGGACCCTAAAACAGTCACTGTCTCATTGAGGTTTAGTTAACACAACTGGGCTTGAAGAACATAAACTGAAAATCCGAAGGTGTCCTAATTACAAATTAAAGTTGCAAGAGAATTGGAGACTCGTGTAAGAAGGGCTTCACTTTCTGCAAACCTGCAATGCATTTCTTCCAATGGAAGATAAAAGCAAGATTATTTCTACCGGTTTCTACCGGTTGCTCCTTCTTTCTCTTATTAGCATTGCCTTTGAATCATGTCCCTTGCAAATTAGACTTTGAAGCTACCTGGCTCATCATTTTCTTTGCGTTTCTCGCCCAGCTGTATACTCTTGTACCACTTTGCACATGCAATATAGGCAATTAAGTCCATCGATGTCAAGGCGGCTAAGAGGAAGTAAAACTTATCTAGGTGACCTTTATTGAGGTTTACTGGGATCCACCCCGGCATGTGATCCTCCGTAGAGATCTTCATAACTACACTGACAAGTAAGCTACTTACGTAGTTGCCAAGGGAAATGGATGTCATGCAAAGTGCACTTCCGAAACTCTTTAAGCCATCCGGTGTTTGAGCATTGAAGAACTCTAACTGCCCTACATACATAAACACCTCAGAAGCTCCTATAAGTGCATACTGAGGGATTTGCCAGAAGATGCTCAAAGTACTCGAGCCTTTGCAGTGGCGGCAGTCTTGGTCTGCATGCTTAAGCCTATAAGATTCAACTATTCCAGCTGAAACCATTGCTATTACAGCTATAACAAGTCCAACTCCCATTCTCTGAAGCTCCGTAAGTCCCTTCGAATCAGACTTTTTAAGTTTTCCCACAAATGGATCGAGAATTCGACGATAGAAGAAAATGAAGACAGCTACACTGATGATATCAAAGCAAGACATGCTAGCTGGTGGTACTCTGAAATTGTAAACAGTGGTTTTCATGGCATCACCTTGCTCCACAAAAAGAGAAGCCATTTGTGTGAAAACCACAGAGTATATTATGGTGCAGAGCCAAATTGGAAGGAGTCTCAGTATGCACTTCACTTCTTCAACTTGACTTACAGGACAGAGACGCCATGGGTTGGAACAGGCGCCTTTCTGGTTATCATGATCTCTTGAAGATATAATCGCTGCTCTATCCAAGAACCTTCATCACAACAAAAAATGGAAAATTTATCAAATCATTTTAGTTCAGTAGGATCTAGAATGGGCAATAATGCTGAAAAAAGTTTTTTTGTTCACAATATACCAAAATTAGCTAAATAATATTGGAGAACTGTTTCATGCTCGCAGTCTCGGCTATACACACATAAGAAAGTATTGTGGTTTCAGCTGAAGGTAGCTTCTATCACTTACTTGAACCCGTCTGTGTGGAGGATTTTTCTGTTCGCATCGGTGGAAGACTCCTTTGTATCCATGTTATACAAGTCATCTCCATTTGATGGCATTTCAACTTTCACTTTCCTTGATGCAGCAACAAGGACTTGGCAGAACCTGGCAAGAGGGTTGCCACTGGGCTTGAAATGTCGGTACTTTGGGGTGCCAACAAGAAACAATATCAGTGCGATAAAGGCACAACCTGCAGACAGCCAGAAGCCAAGAGCCCACATTCCTTCATCCTCGAAATAGACGAGAATGGTGTTTGAAAAGAGTTGCCCAAAGTTCAAAGCTAGGTAGAAGTAGCTAAAGAAGGCCACTTTATTGTGACCCTCCTTCGAGTGCTCCTCGTCAAACTGATCAGCCCCGAATGTGGCAATATTCGGTTGGTAACCTCCATTCCCCAAGGCAATGAGATAGATTGAGAGATAAAACATCCCCATCTCCCAACTTGAATGTTTTCCACATTGAATTGATTCATTCCCACAACCTTTAGGCTTAATCAAGAAGAGGTATGATGACAGGGATAAGGACATTAGACCCTGTCATATATATCAAAGCCAGAAGATTTATTGATCAGTCAATGACATAATGTAGCAGCTAACAAGAAAAGAGTGTGGAGATGAAACCGAGAGGCATTACTTACAATTACAAAAATGACTTGAAAGACAGCACATGTTTTATATCTTCCCCAATAAGAGTCACTTAGGAAAGCTCCCACTAGAGAGAAGATGTAAACAGTTCCAGTCCATTTGCTCACGTTGTTAGCGGCTTCTGCGTTATTTTGTCCTACCACCCTTGTCAGGAATACCACCAGGTTCACTCCAATCCCAAAGAATGCCAGAGTTGCCAGACATTGGTTCACTGATCAATACAATCAGAATAACAAAATAGTCAGCATTAGCCACCATGTTCTTAATATTATGCCAAGGGCAGAGCAGATGTATACTGCTGAATTGATGTTCTGTTTTGTTATGCGTTTTTGTTCTTTTTTTTCTGTCTTATGTTGTTTTGGATTCTGTTTTTTCAGCATCTGTATTAGACTCTTCTTGTAGACTGAAAGAATTTTGTACAAGGCAGCACAATTCACTTAAGATAATTTACTAAATTTGAAAAGAAAAAACAATATTGATATTCAAATTATGTTATTTATGCATGGCCAAGTCAAATTAGTCGTCCTCATCAGACATCACAGCCATTCTTTTTCTCTAAAGGGTTGTCTATTTTGTCACCACCATACATATGCACACACAAGATATTGCAACAAGTTTATTTTATAATATATTGTTAGGTTACTTAGGTATTCTTTATAAAAGCACAGTGAACACCATCTTATTAATGGTTTCAGAGGCGTGATAACACTTCAAAAAGCAGGTTTTGTGGAAAGAAATAATTCTTTAAATTTAATTAATTATTTTAACTACTTTTTTCCAAAAGGATTGTTGATTTTCATGCCATGAATATTATATATTACTTGCATATCATGTAGCTTGAAGACACTTTTATGTGGTCCATTCTTTTTGAGTATCAGTAGTCCAAATATATATATATTTAATTTTTTTTTAGGGGATGATTTTTATTTTGAGGGGAGGGGATATCTTTTTTCTAATAACTTAGTCCAAATCTCGATATCTAAATATGGGATACACAAAAAGTTAATTATTTTTCACAATTATAGAATCTAAAAGTTAAATATGGGATATCTTTTTTTTTTTTTTAAAAAAAAAAAAAAAGTTACATTAAACCCCCTACAAAAAATGTCACGTCGATTTTTTCTTCAAACATATTTCTATTTTCATTAAAATATTATCTATATATTTTAGTAATAGGAGGGAGGCCTTTTTCTTTGGTAGCAAGAGGGAGACCTTTTTATTTCCACAGACAATCATCTAAACGAGTAACTATTCCCTCAATATATAAAAGAAAAATTATTCTATATAACTCAAAGCATAAATTTGGTTAAAAAAAAAAACTCAAAAGCATAAATTATATCATTTGAATTTTATTTTATGTAAGTAAAAGATATTTTATTTTATTAGTTTGCACACACAAAAATTGATATTTATTTTGTAATAACATTTTCTAGATATCAATCACGTAATATACACTTGCATGGAAGTATATCACTTGTTCACATTCTTTCTTCAGCACCAAACTAACTTATACGAAACAACCTAAAGAAGATTGTAGATAGTTATATGATGATTGTGATCTATACCAATTTTCCATACTCGGAATAAACCATAGCATGCATCGTGCATTAATCAACTAACCCTCAATAACTAGGTAGTTAGTAAATATACCAACCTCTTGTCAAAAAAGGTATACCTAGTTATCGTGATCCTTTGTAGGGTCAATACCAATTTACTCTTCCATTTTGGGCTAATTATTATTCATTCTAGTCATTTTATAAGAGATAAATGGATCAATTTATTTTATTTGGTCTGCATTTTGAATCAAATACAACAACTTTAATTTACCCACATATTAGCAGTCATTTGGTTACATGTCTATTGTTCATGACACATGTCATCCACCCAAAATCTTATCACTAGTTACGTGTCTGTCATAAACGAATTTCTATGAATTGCATGCTTCTTTTCTGCATTTTGTCTTTTTTTTAGTTACCATAGTTCCCGGTCTCTTGTCTTTTGTTGAGGACAGCCAAAAGCCTCTTTGACTACTATGAATATTCACAAACTCTTTCCCCTTTCTTTTTATTTTTTATTTTTAATAAAATTTTCCTTTTTTACACCATAAAAAAGTAAATCGATCATAATATTCCTCATAAATATATACACCTAAAATACAACTACTTATAAAATTAAGTATATATAATTGGTTGTAATTGTTTCCTTCAAAAAATGAAGTTGTAATTGTTTCCTTAAAAAAATAGTTGTAATTTGTTAAGAATGTGAAGCTTTTTATATATATTAAAATTACTTGTTTTACAAGTAATTGAACTTCAGAGATTAATGAGATTTACCAAAAAAATGAATTATTTAAAAGAACTTGAGTTTAACTTCTAAGTAAAACAATTTTGATTGATATTATTTATTTTTCGGTCTTTGAATTATCATATCTTTCTCTTAAAAACCGGATGGTTAACACCAATTTTTTTTACTTATTTTATTATTTATATTCAAATAATTTATTTACTCCCACAATAATTCTAACATTTTTTTTCCTTATATTCCCCAAATAAGCAAGTGTCAAGAAACAAGTTTAAGCATGTGAATTCGGTGGATAAAGTAGAGTTAGCTGGCAGTGGCATACTCATCCTCCCAAGTTTGCATGCAACAAAGCTGACAAAAATGTTACTTTGAATTTTGTATACCAAATGGAAAACGTTCCAAAACTTTCGTTTTTCCTTTTATACATAAAACGATAAGCTCGAAAAAGTTGCAACAACACAACACAAAAAGTAACTTCACCTTTCATTTACTACTCCTTATGATAAGCTATCTAAAATTACATGCAAACAATACAAACACAACCGAGTTATTCATTAGTTTATAATTAACCTTTTTTGTTTTATTTAACTAACAAGGTTTTTCAAACCTCTACGCCATCAACACCAACACCTTTCTCCAGCTATTATAAACTATACGTATACGCAATCATATACATATATGTGTATTTGCATGTGTACTTTTTTCCTCTAATTCCCGGGAATCAATAAGCTTTAAATTAGAACAAGATCATTGACAACTTATAGTACTAATGTATATCTCTTATTGATGAAGATTTAATTGTTTTTGTAAGAAAAAGTGGAATATGTGTTATATATATGTATGATTAGTCTGAGTAAGTGCAGATCAAATGATTAAAAGTTGCGAGACATTTGATATGATGGAATGCTGGAGTACATTTGATATGTAAAAGCATAAATTCTGGAGTACATTTGATATGTAAGAGCATAAATTCTAATCAACAACGTTCCGCTTCTTCACGTTTAATGTGTGTGAGTTTTATTACGAGGTTATGTGACAACAACAGAATGTAAAGTATACAATAAAATAAAGTTAATATGCTAAAATAAAAACTTTGCAATTTATGTTTGTAGAGCTTACAGAGTATAATGGTTCCAGCTGACCATCTTCCAGATTTGGCTCTTATTGCAGGACAGCCATTGAAATCAACACTTCCATCTAGAGTCAATTCTTCTGATTCTGATTCATAATCTGTTTCTTCTTTGAACTTGTTCTGCAGAGAGTTTTGAAAACAAAAACAAAAATTACATTTTTAGTATTTATATATTTATTACATCATTTACATTCATTGTTGATGAGATTGATATGCATGCTCAAAATATGCATTTAGTGATCAAACAAAGTGTGTCAAAAACAACTAATTAAGGGTGCTACATGGTTTTAAGAATTAATGAGGAATATATGAATATATAATGTTCATATTTGGAAATGTAATTTTTATGTTATTTCTACTAACCTCTTTAGAGACTTTTAACTCTAAGCAAGACATTGTTAAAATCAAAGAAGTTGAGATTGAGATTATGGGTTTGAAACAAAATGCAGGAGAGGGTAGTGTACTCTAGCAGAGGAAAGTGAAGGGTGAAGAGAAGCACAAAAGTTGTTACACAAAGACAATTTAAGGTGGAGAGTGTGGGAGTGATATTGAATAAATAGAGGAAGGGTGTGTGGGATGAACGGTGTAGATTTAAGTGTCCACATGGCATAATCATCCAAAAGGACCTAAACTGCGTGACAAAGAAAGATTTGATAAATATCATCAATCGATGTTGAATGAAATAGAGGTTGTGTGTAAAATTAGTAAGGATTTCTTTTAATTTTATTTTTTGAATTTTAGTATATTAATAGATGTATTCATCAACAAGGTGTGACTTTAGGGATTAAATTTTGACATTGTAGTCTCAAGAATGAAAGTTTAATTTCTCACGGGAGTTGTAAAATTGATATTAATTAACTGTCAACTCTTCTAATTAAACAAAAATCAAAACTTAGTATTAGTCACGTCTAAACAATGGAAGCTTCATCTATATTAATTATAGAAGAAACCCTTAATTTTAGATTTGGTTCAAGACCAAATTACAAAAAGTTTCATCAAATCAGTAAGAGAACATTGGAGAATTTCTTTATTACTAAAAACAACATGATTACATCGCTTCTAAATAATTCACCAACTAATCATCTATATCGAATGAAAACACCTCACGTTTTCTTTTCCCATAAGAAACCAAATCAATAAATTGAGCAGCATGACTAGAATTGTTGATTGACAAAACATAACTAATGCTTAGTTAAGACAAAACATCCAACCATAACTTACAACATACATGCCAAGTAAAAAAAAAATGTTTATGTTTCATTTATGATACATCCTTACAAACAACTAATGCCTAGTCAAGCATGGATTGATTAAAATAGTTTGTGCATTCATTTTTCAATAAAATGTATAATTTGGCGGTAAAATAAATAACATTAATGAAATAATATTTATTTTTAAAAGAGAAACTATAGTTTTTTCTTGATATTATATATAATCAAGAAAAGATAGTAACAACAAGAAAAGACCTATAATTCCAATCCACGAAAACAATATGCATATTAGTTTCTTACTGTTGGATATTAGTTCGATCTTGACAGTTTTCAAGCACTTATTTTAAATGCATTCCAAATTGGCACACCCACTTTAAAAAATTAACAAATTAAAGCGAAAAATTGAACCATTTTAAATATAAAAAGTTTGTTTACGTGTGCCTTATCATATACGATAAAGAACTAAAAAGAAAAATTCTAAGATAGAGTATAATACAATAATGTAATAGTAGTAAATTCAAAAAACAAAAGTATTTGGATTGTTTAATAATGAATAAAAGTGTTTAATAGCTCTACATTTGAATTTTTGTTAAAAAAACTCCGCACATTTAGGGTTTAAAAATACTTTACACATGAGTCTTTGTGTGCACTACCAGAAAAACTAAATTTAGAGAGGGTACAAATCTGTCATTAAAGCAGAAGAATTGTGTAACAAATGAATTTAGCGACAAATTAAGCGATACGTTTGAGTTTGTGACAGAATAACCTATTAGTGCATCAAACTAAACTCTAATTCATATTACTAAACCATTAGACTGAGTAACTCCGGCTACCACGAAAAAAAAATATTAAACTAAAATGGTTAATAAGTTCCACTAAATATATAATAAATTATTCAGGAGAATTTGAGTTTGATTTTTTTTTTCTTCATGAAATAATTCATAACAAAACTTTATTTATTTTTGACTAAACTTCTGATTAATTACTAAAGTTACCTTTTCCTAAAAATCAGAGTATTAACAACAAAAACTCTACGACTTTTTTTTTCCTACTTAATTTTGAGTAATGCATACTTAGATATGAATTCCAACCTAGCTACCCTTAAAAAGAATAGAAAAGAAGAAGAATTCCAACCTAATTAACGTACGTTTAAAAGTAAATAAACGTGTTCAAATTTTTATGTACATGTATTGAACACTAAATCCAATATTTAGCACTAAATATTCGATTGGATCAAAAGTATGTCAATATAATTAACCTAAGTCTCTAGATATAATTAACCTTTTCAATTCAACGTCTCTAAGCTCACGATCGAGTTGTCTTTTCAATTGAGCATTTATATTACCAACTTGCATGATTAGTATTTGTGAGGCTCTTGCTAGCTACTTTAACAAAACTGATCCAATATACTTATAAGATTAAATTTGTTTTATATGCTGATTCTGATTTTCTATTCTCTCACGTTATCTTTAAACTGCAATTAATGATTAGGCATTGCTTTGGGCATAAAATTTAACTAAACCCGGCCTGGAAGTAATTAACAAGCCGGAATAGCATCATGAGGTGTTTAAAATTTGATCGTAAAAAAACAAGATGGATTCCATAAAAATAAAAATAAAAATAAAAATAAGATGGACAATATATTTTATCAGATACAATCAATATGATAGGGCTTTTTTGTAGGAATCTGAGAGATAATTTATACTCCCTCTATTCCTTTTTAAATGTTTTTTAGGGTAAATTTTTCGTTCCTATTTAAATATTTTTTTGGTATTTTAAAGGTACAATTTGTCAATTATACCATTTGTTAATTACTCTTATCTTTTTTAATAAAACTAATTAATGCTATCTATTTGAAAAACTAAATTTTTTTTTAAACAAAGTTTGTTTCTTGTTATCTTCAAATTTAAACAAAATTTTGTTACAAACAATGGTTCCAAGAAGAGTTAAAATTCTATAAATAAGATGGGTAGCAATTGTTAAAAAGTCAAGTCAAAGAAAGAAAAAGTGGAAGACTCATTGGAACTGCTGATGAGAGATGAAGAGGGAGAAATAGTTGAAGACTTATTTGACAAGATACAAGAACAAGAACAATATGACAATTAAAAAGATGTGCACAATATTTATTAGAAATTAAATTAACAATTGTTTGTTATGAGAGAGAGTGCGCAAAAAATAAGAATTTGTTGGAGAAAAAGATAATAGTTGCCAATTGTTTGTTAGAGAGAAAGATAACATATTAAATGTATTAGAAAGATAAAATGTGTGCAAAACAATAGAAATTTATTGGTGGATTAAAATGAGGGTATAATAGAAAGAAAATGTACAAAAATACACATCGCTAATTTGGTGTTAATTTTCTAAAAAGACACTTAAAAAGGCACGGAGAAAGTATTATGTCTTAATAAATGTATTAAATATATTTTATGAAATAGATGATAAATTAGATATGATGACTGATTGTTGGGTAAGTGGTTTGAACTAAGTGATTAAAGGAGTCGAGGAGTTAAAAGTTCAAGGTTTAAGTCGAAAAAAATATTAACATAACAATTAACATACTAAGACGTATGTTTCTTAATAATCGTTTTAAAAATATGAAATATAGATAATTTTTTTTAGAGGAAATATAGATAGTATGCGTGTAATTTTGTCACACACGTCAATCTAACCAAGTGATAAGATTACACCATATTTTGTTATCTATCCCAAGTTCGACTCTCTCTTGTCAAAGTTTTGTAATTTTTATAAGAGTGAAAACCATTTTGATCCATGATAAAATATACATGGATCAAATTAGTTCTAAAAAAAACATATTTGGTCCCTTACAAAAATCATATTTTCTCCAACTGATTTTTTTCTTCCTATTTTTGAACTGTAACTGGACATATGCGACGGTTCAGTTGTCTTATTGAGTTCCACATGTATTGTTTACAAAAATAAGGAACATTTAAGTCCCTTTGGAAAAAAAATGGGGACTTGGTCCAAAAAAAGAAGTAAAAAATTGCAGAGTAAATTACACTCCCCTTTCCTTAAAGATGTTTCAATTACACTTCACTCATCTCTTATGGTAAAATATACACTTTCCGCCTCTCTAATTCAAATCATATTAGAAAACATTTAACTCTCCTCCCATGAGAGAAGTTTGAATTACATTATCCTCTCATTTTTTTTTATTAAAATATACATTTTATTCCCCCAATAATTTTTATTTTTTTCTAATAATCTCTAACACAATTCGAAAAAAATAGTATTGTGGTTTTATTTTAATATAATCAAAATTTGAATACATACTTATCGCTATTTTTTTATTCACAATTTCATTTACATATAGTTTTAATCCCTACTATAAAATATAAAACAACCCAAATAAAACTAAAATACGTGAAAAATTACTAAAGTCGATAAAATATGGTTATTTAAAAGTGAATCTTATACTCTACATTTTAAAATTAATGACAAAATATTTAAATTTAATTATTATTGAAATTTAAGTTATAAAGAAATAAATTTATTTTTCTTAAATGGTGGTTCAAAATTAGTATATATCATATAAATATTTATTTATGTTAAAATAAATTAAAGTGTAGTGCATATTTAATTATTTAGGGAGGGGTTGTAATTCAAACATCTCATGGGAAGGGAAGTATAAATTTTACTTTTCAAGGGATGCGAGTGTATATTTTAACACAAGAGGGGAGGAGAGTGTAATTCAAGCTTTTCTTAGGGGAGAGAAGTGTAATTTACTAAAAAATGTAAGGGTGTGGGAGAAAATAAAAAAATGTAGTTTGTTAAATTTTAAGAGACTAAATTGATACTTTTATTTTTTTATCGGTCGTCATCACTGATACTCGTTGGAAATGGAAGGGTATGGGAGAAAATGGAAGCATGAAACGACATGCAGAAAACCAAAATAGAAGGACGTGTGTTTATGGTTTTCAATTTCACAACCCATTCTCTGTTTCTGCATTAACCGATAAATTATCCATTCTCTTTTTGTGTTAAACACGATCATTCATTCTCTTATTGTGAAACAGTTCAATTTTTTTTATATATCTTGATTTTATTTTAATTTCACGTTGGCACTTAACTGATATTGTTAATGCCACATAGTCAAATTAACAATATAAATCATAGTTCAATGATATAAACTGATTCAGGGACTGAATGGTCACAGTTCCTTTTCAAATCACTTCACTCATCTTTTTATTTGTTGAGAACTAATTTGACCCGTATACATTTTGTCATAGATCAAAATGGGTCTTGTATGGCAAAAATTATGGAAAATAAAAAATATTCCAAGACACATCCACTTTTCTTGAAGGGTTCTACATGAAAAACTAACAGTAAAAAATTTTCTTTTTAAAAAAGGAATAAGTAGCGATCCATTATATGTTCTTTGTGGGGAACATAATGAGACAATTTCACACCTCTTTATGGAGTGTCATTGGTCATAGCAGATATGATTTGCTTCTTCTTTAGGTGTGATATTTAATTTGCATGATTCCAAGTACGTTCCTTTTCATAAGTGGTTGAAGGAAAATATTATTGATGTCGATGAGGATACTATAGTTCATGTTTTGGCCTTGTGTTATGAGATATGGTGTGCCAGAAATAAGAAATGTTTTGAGGGGACTGATGTTGATGTGGTTGCCACTGTTCAAAAGGCACTAAGATCTATTGTGAATTTTAAGAGTGCTAGTACGGTGTTGGTGGAAACACTAAGTGGAGGTCCAATTTTGCGAATATATGATGTTCATTGGACACCTCCTTTTAGTGGTTTTTATAAGCTTAATATTGATGCAGCAGGTCCGATAGAGGGTGATAAGTGGGGTATTGGTGTTGTGGTGAGAGATAATGAAGGTGTTGTCATTGGTGCTAGTTCCTAGCAAGTCTTTTCATTACCAGATTCAGAGGTTGCAGAAGCTTTAACTATGTGGAAGAGTTTGGAATTTGCAAAAGACATGTCTTTTCTGAATCTTATAGCAGAATCTGATACTTTTAATGTGGTTTTAGCGTTGAATGGTCACCAACAATCTCCCAACTACGTTGACTCTATTATTCGAGATTGTATTAGTTTTAAGGGTAGTTTTCGTAGTTTAAAATTTTCGCATGTTAGGCGTGAAGCCAACCAATCTGCTCATTATTTAGCAAAATATGCTCTTAAGAATTTAGATTGCATATGGATTGAAGAAACTCCGCCTTGTATTTCTGCAGTCTTGACATTTGATTTATTGCCAGACTTTCGTTAATGAAATTGTCTTTAACGTAAAAAAAAGGATCAAAATGGGTCTTCACTCTTTTTATAAAATATTCATTAAAAGATCTGAACCAACCCGATTCACCGCGGGTTTCACCGGTTCGACCATATAGAATCGCTTTAGTTTATCTGATTTACTTGCATACCCAGTCCAATGAGCTGACTAACCAGTGAACCCCTTTGTTTCCCATTTCAACCGGTCATACCTGTCGGTCCGAGTTTTAAAACCTTGGCTTTATGAATTTGTCTTTCTTTTTTTTTTTAAAAAAAAAAATCTTGGAATAATTTTAATGAGCTTATCTAATTGATTTGGAGATCAAATGTATCACCACAACGCTCATAAAAAAAACACAATTCATGAAATACAATTTAGTCTCTTAAATATGCAATTCGTTTCTACAAATATAGAGAATTTGACATTTGATCCATGTAATTGTTAATCCTTTCGAATAGACCTGCAATATAATTACTAATTATTATTATTTTGGTCTCTAAGATCGTTTTCTTGGAACAATTTACATATTTAACCCTATTTACATATAGGCTTGATTTTTCATTTGCAAAGTATTTCACCCACCACATTAATGCATTATAGTCGTAAAAGATATAAAATTGTTGCATCGGTAAAAACTCAATTCGAATCCAAAACATCTGGTTAAACTTGAAAAAGAAAAACCAGAAAATCCCATCCTAGGCAAGTTTCAATTTGGATTCTCTGTATCCTCTTTTTGTCTTGTTATTGATGTACGATTTCGTTATACATCCAACCTTAATCACGTTATATGAGCCATTTATATGTTGGTTAATTTTGTTATATCAATCAATATGTATAGGTCATTGAATCTTCATCTAGCATTCATTGGGTTACAGGGATCTATACTGGCTATGTCCTAATCAAAAATCAAAATTGTGCAAGTAGTCAAATTTAAAATTAAGAAGCTCTTTCATGGAATGCAACTGTTAATTAGCACGACCTAATGAGTTTCAATATCCTCCTTTTGTCGCAGATGAAAAAAGTGTGATAGAGAGAGTTGAGAAGAGTACGACGACCCTTCATATAATGTTTGGGGTGCAACGCAAATTGGTGGGTGGGTGACACAAATGTTTCTTGCCTTATCGTTTTAGTGGTATTGTTTTTTGAGTAGTGATATATGTACAACTCTTTGATACAACTTTTATGATAACTTTAATTTTCTTTATTTTGATTGGTCAAAAATATTAGAGAGAAAAAGGAAGAGAGGGAATAAGAAGATAATGTGAGTATGAAAGAGAAAGTTGTCAAAAAGTTGTTAGAAAATAGTTGTACAAATATCATTTCTCTTGTTTTTTTTACTCTTATAATTTGGGTAGGTTAAGTTCATACAAAGTTATACTCTAATTTTAAATGGGGTCTTGCAAATGGGCAGTGAGATTCAACCTTCAAATTCGTCGGTTCTTAGATCAGATATCGAGTTTTCAAAAAAAGATGAAAAAAATAATTTTATTAATGAAAGTCTGACAATAAATCAAAAGTCAAGACTACAAAAATATAAGGTGTAGTCTTTAGTCATTATGTAATCCAAATTATGAAGAACACGTTTAGCTAATTAAAGAGCAACTTGTTCGGTGTCAGTCTAAAATGTACAAAATTTAACCTATGAAAACAAACATCAAAATCAATACACCACTCAATAGATATGACATAGGTGGAAGATTGTTGATGAACATTCATTCTCAATACTACATTAAAAACACCTGATTCTGCTATAAGATTCAAAAAAGAGACGTCTTTTGCTAATTCCAAACCATTTTGCATGACTAAAGCTTCTGCTATATCTGAAACTGATGGTGAAAAAACTTATCAGCAACTAGCACGAATGACAACATTTCCATTATCTCTCACCACAACATCAATACCCTATTTTCCTCCCTTTATGAGATATGTTGCATCAACATTAAACTTATAACAAACACTAAAAGAGGGGTGTCCAATGGACATCGGATATGGACAAATTTAAGCCTCCACTTAATGTTTCTAACAACATCGCATCAACACTCTTAAAATTAATTATTATCTTATTGTCTTTTGAACGGTGACAACCACCAACATCAATTCCCTCAAAACATTTTTTTTTTGTAGCCAACGCAACATATTTTGTAACCCAGTACCTCTATTTAAGCTAAATAAGATTTAAACTATCTAATCCAAATGTTCTCAGCAGGAAATTGGAAGGTGGAGGAGGTTAGCAGGAGTTAGTGATATTAGGGTGTGTTTGTTTCAAGTTATATTTGTTGATTTCCGGGAATAAAATGATAGGAATATATATGTTTATGTTTGTTACAAGTTTACTAAATTTTATTCCCGGGTATAAAATGTTCCTGGGAATAGAAAAATTTTCCCAAGGAAAAGGATGGGAATAAAGTTCCCATGGAAATGAGAATAAATTCATAACTGCTTACCTATTATAATCCCTATTTTTATGGTTCCTAGGAATATTATAAAGTTAACCAAACATATTTTTCCTAAATACCTTGGAATAAAATTCTCATCTTTATATTCCAAGGAATGTTATTCCTAGAAATAAATTTGATAAACTTAAAACAAACACACCCTTAGTTTGCAAGTGAAATGGAATTGCCCTTATTGCGTCCATGTAATGACTTATCAACAGCACACCATAAATAATACTACTAATAAATTCCGTAGCTCTTTATTTTTTCTAGCATCAATTTCAGCTATATATATTATCATATGTTACTGCCACGTTTTACCTAATATTGTCTCTCTTCTAAAACCCATGTTATAATTATTAGTCAGATCCCACCCATCAATAATTTCTAAACATCAATGTCGTGACCAAATTTCAATCAGAGTATATGCATTTCATGGAACCAATGTTGATGACGTAAAATAAGAAGGGAGAAAGAGACAATGACCCGTTCTTTTACTCCATGCTGATTGCCACATTTCTTCACAGTCATTGGTTGTCCATGCTCTTGTGTTTATTATCTGTACAATAAGTCAAGTATTTTGTTTTTACGCTTGTTGTTTCAATATTTCATTTCACTTATCACTTTTGTTATAATAAAAAAGGTAAAGAAGAAATTTTGTCTTAAAAATGGTGCATTAAAAAGTTTATGTTAATTGTCATGTAAGTAAAATTCAATTGTAAAATGAGGTAGCTACATTTGATATGTTGATCAGACACGAATTTGAATCTACAACATATTATTTTTTAAAAATTTGTATGTATGAGTTTTAACGCTAGATTTTCAACGCTAGACGATCGAGATGTCATAGCCCTCACAATATATTTAGGGGTATTAATGTTGTAATATGGACCATAGTATTATATGTGCGTATTTTATAACATCGCAAATCTTGATTCATTCAAGTGATATATGAAACTATATATATGCTATGTAGTCGTAGAGGGAGACACACTAACCGAACTACGTAAATATAGATCGTGTTCACTGTCTTGCAATTTATGTTTCAATTATTCTTCTATTATCAGTTGTTTTTCGAACATTAGTCATTTTAAATCGGTTAATTCAATACTTAAAAATATTAACTTCAAAAAACTAAGGTCTTGAGAATTTTAATTTTAAGGCCTTATTATCTAACTTCTACAAGTTTTTTGATGATAAGCATGGAATATCAATAATAATAATTAGAATAATGTCTCACATTGGATAATATGAAGAAATATGAAAATACTTGGTCATATAAATAAAAGTCTTGTGTGTTAGTATTACATGCACTAATGGTTAGTTGGTTTTGCTATAGCTAACCATTACTTCTACTATTCAAAATTTGTAATTATCAATTACATTTACAATTTCTGTCTTTCTATATTTCTATATGGAAGACATTTGAATCCCACTTCTACAATTTCATGACTAAATCAGTAATTATCACTAACGAAATATATACTATTTCATAGTGATAATTATCACTGTTGTATACCTTTGGTAAAAGTGTATGGCAAACTTAATTTGCTAATATATGGACCACAAATATTAGATTTGAGGTTACCTAGTTTGTGATTCGTAGGGTCCATTATTAGAGAAGCTTTGATGAATCCTATATTCTTCCATGTGTATAGTTTCTATAGTTAATTAGTAAGTGCACTAAACCCACCTGCGCATGCTTGCTCTTGGTGTATACGTCAATTGCAGGTTCAACAGCAAACATGAAGATTTGGCAATCATATCCTTTTTAATAAAAACAATGGTTGGATATTAATGGTGAACACATACTTTCCTACTCATTGCAGAGACAGAGGTAGTGATTTTCTGATTTCTTTTCTGTTAGGTCGTTCACAAACAAATCCTTTAATATTTTTCTATGAAAAGAGAAATTAGATAAGTTTTTTTTTTTTTCTGGCTCTTTAGGGCTATAGAGTACGGACAAAGATATTTGTAGATTATGTGCCAATAATATCCTTACTCCAACAATTGGATTTGGACCGACATCCTTACGATGCAATGCATGAGTTAAATCCTTACGAACTTGGCAAACCTCATTTGACAAAAAACTTATTATTATTTATTTACCATGTATATATGGTTTAATAATTCATATATATTTTTTTTAGGAAAATTCTTTGATGCTCTAGAGTTTTTTTTTTTAAGGAGATACTCTAGTGTTTTTATTGGATAACGATACCATTAATAATTAAAGGGACAACCAGTGCATAAAAAAATGATTAAGAAAAATCTGCAATTCCCTATTTTTTTAGGAAAAATCTTTGATACTCCAAAGTCAAACTGCATTCGCTGTTTCTATTGAAAGATAAATTTTCTCTTGGCTTGAACTTTTGCTCACTTATGTAAGTTATCTTCATAACTTGATATATGTATATCAAGTTATGAACATAACTTACATAAGTGAGCAAAGGTTCTGCTGATAACTTGATATACATATATTATTAAAAAAAACTTGATATACATATATTGTTTTATTTATATAACAAATATACTTATATTGTTGGTGATTAAGAAAAACCACAATGTTTTAGTAAAAATAAAAATAAAAATAAAAATAAAAAATACAACTATGGATATGGAATGTAAAAATAAAAAACACAATGTGATCTAAATTTGGCGTTTCTCTTCCCAACCCTACAAAATAGAAAGTATTCGTAACTTGTGGACAAAATGAATGAATAAGAAAGCACTACATGAATTTGCTTTTTCACAATCTCGTTTTTTCTTTTCTTTTCAATATTTGCTATCGTAATGTGTTCCACTAAAACAATTAGGTTGGCCAATAAAATTGGTTTTAAATAGATATCCAAAATACAAATTGATCTATCCTGACACTGACCCGCTAGCTCTTCTCATATTTTTTTTTTTTTTAAGAATCTTTTATATTTGTTAAATTTTGTTGGAATTCAAACCTAAATATAGAAGTTTCTTCTTAGGTTCCTTCTATTAATAGCACATCAACACAAACACGTGCAAAAAGAAAAGATAATGGATTAAACATTGTTTTGGTCTTTTATCTTACATTCGAAATTTAAGTTTGTCCCCTAAAAAAGTATATCTTAGTCGTGTAATTTGATTAAATTTTGTTAGGTTATCTTTTTAGTGGTGATATTTGAACAACAATTTCATGATAATTTTTGCGACAACCTTCTTTTTCTCTCTTCTTATTCATCAAAAACAATAGAGAGAGAAAACGGAAGAGAGAGTATAAGAACATCATGTGAGTATAAGAGAGAAAATTGTACAAAAATTATCAAAAAAATGGTTGTACATTATCATTTCCCTATTTTTTTGTCCACTATGTTAGTCAAAGTCAATATTAAACAAAATTTCAATCTTCTCAATGAATCTTCTTTCTCACGGTCATCTCGAACACCATCTTTTTAAATATCATTATCATCAACCTCAAGCCTCAAAAACATCATCATCATCATTATTATCTTATTTGAATTCTCCTCATTTTTTAAAACACAAACTATTTTTTTTGTGATTAATTTGTTGCATCTTTTTCTATCTCCCTCCCCTGCATTATCCCTCATCTCTCTCTCTCATACATATTTTGCATATAAATTTATTCAATTATGTCAAATTGAATGATCCCAAATAGCATAATTTTGAGAAAGTTACATAAATTTCTCACTTATAAGTTATACACGAGACTAATATTTGTTATGAGACAAGCAACTACTTTTTCAAAAATTACACATTTTCAAGCTTGTTCCTTTTGTAAAAGTAATTTGTCTCTGATTTTTGTTTATCTTAATGTAATATTTTAAAACCGTTTTGATTATTATAGATTATTAGTTATTATATCATTATTTAAAAACTCTTCAAAGAAACGGTGAACATCAACTCAACTGTTCTACATCATCAAAAATCCAGAAACAACAATAACATGAAGCTTGTTCCTCAATATCCATTAATACCCTTGCTCAGGATTGGTAATTTGATTGTATTTGTAGGTGCAAAAACACAAGGTATATTATTTTGTCAATTAAAGGGTGTGTATCGAGGCATATCACACTTGTTCTTATGGGATTTAAAAATTAAACCTTCAGGCATGGCAAAGCCCAAACTTAAGGTTTTCGAACACAATGGAGCCAGATACATGTTTATAGATCTGAGTTTGCAAAAACAAAATAAAAAATCAATTTTGACATCATTAAAACCAAACAATGAAAAAATGGTTTTTGTTCTCTTTAATGCTTATGGAATTGCTTTGCTAAAAAAAAATTGCTTATGTGACATTGATGGAGTGAGAAAGTCCATTTAGGTGGTGGAGGCAGGAGGGAGATGGTTCGCTCGGTGGTATCTTTTTAGCTTCTTTGTGCTTTTTAATTATTTTGGAAGACAAAAAAGAATTGGGATGACAGGTTTTGATGTTGGTGTTGGTGGGTTAGTGAGGCATGAAGGAGAAAGAATAGTGTTGGAAGATGGTGTAAAAGAATAATATAGTGTTGAGAGACCATGATAAATGTGTGTACTTTATTTAATCTAATGGTTTAAATTGACTTTCCCATGGTGAAAAAGTTTTACCCTTTCCCATATTAAATGCTACCCCATCCTTAAAGCTTTCAAATATTCTGATCCTGATTCCTTCATTCATAACCTTGTATCCAGGTATTCATCTATCTATTGTTCATCTAGAAAACGATGAAAGATGGAGTAAAAAAAATCTTGAATTATTTGGGTCTTGGTAACAAGTTGTACATAGATATTTTGCATTGGAACCCATTTGGGGTTGGCCTAGTGGTTCGCTTGAGATCTTGGAGTTTGCTTCTCCAAAGGCCTCGGGTTCGATTTCCTCTGGTGCCAATTTCGGTGGGTTAAGTCCATACAGAGCTTGCTCTGGCTTTAAACGGGACCCCCGCAAGTGGGCAGTGGGATTGGTTCCCCCAGATTAGTCGGTCTTTGGATCAGAAACCGAATTTTTAAAAAAAAAATGATATTTTGCATTGGAAACAACAATATTTAATGTTTAAAAAGAATATATCATTTTCTAACATAAATTTTTTATACTCTTCACAATGCAATATAAACAAAAGTGATAGTTTAAATGGAGTTTTGCTCTTTACCCAAACGCTTTTGCTAATTCCCAAGTGAAATTCCTTTTTTACCCTTACGTGACTTAAGTTACGCTAGTACAAACTGCCACGTGACTTAAGTTACGCTAGTGTTAACACTAGCGTAAGTTAACTTACGTTGGTTCTGTGCGCACCAAAACAGACATGCAGTGGTCACTGCCTTGTTCCCTGTTTAGCTCCGTTCCTACATTCGTTCATACATAGGAACAACCATTTATTCATTCAACCAAAACTCATAATTTAAAACACATCCATTCATTCATTCATAATTTAGATACGCAATATTAAAGAAAAATAACGTAAACGTCATAAATAAGCGCAACCGCACAAATATAAATATAGTACAACCAAAATGTCAGGAAAATACTACAAATATCCAAAAAGTCATAAAAACAAGTCATAAAATAAGACACTACTGCTGCTCCTGTGGACTATGACTCCTATACCTCCTCCGTGGAACCTGCAAATGGTCAAACACGCTATAATTGGTACGGAGGCCCTCCAAAATGCCGAAGAATAGTGGATTTGAAAGCACCTCTGGAATCTGCATCGCATGCTCCACTCTGTCTCGCATGCTGGTAATGACCTGCAATGGATCTAGAGGATGTCTGGCCCAGTCCTGGTCAACAAGAATATCCTGGTAGACGGGTCTCGGGATGACAATGTCAGGCTCTAGAGCAGGGTTGACAATAAAAGGATGGGATACACGGTAGAACCACCTAATGTACCTATCTGAATGCTTCCAAGACTCGTCGTCAGGGACCTGGTGACCCCTCCACTACTGGGGAACGACATGCAGAGCAAACTCAAGAAGGCAGCAACCACATCTGCTGGGACAAGAGGAATAATCGTAGTAGGAGGTCGGGGAACTTTCTGAACATATCCATACTTCCTCACAACCCGCTCGGGCAAGTGACGCACCATCTTTTGTTTCCCAGCCATGATCCATCCAGAGTACCAGCACACGTCCTGAAAAGGCGTCACATCTCCTCGGTGCTCGTACGGCCTCCAGGTGACATGACAATGCTCCATCGAATCCAACAAGTCTCTGAAGTGATCGGCATGTTTAAACCCCCTCCGAGGTTTCCATCTACCCACATACGGGTTCTCCCGTTCGTAATCTTGATATCTCGACCTCGTAACCACATGTCTGAAGTGGGCTATAACCCATCTCTGCAAACACAAAGAGACAAAATCTATATCAGCACACAAGTGTCATACAAGAAGCTATACATTTACGTTTAACTTAAAAAAAGAAGGAAAAATATATATTACCACAAGCAAGCTCATGTAACCACCAATGGAGCCAACATGTGGGCTGGAGGTAAGATTCAGCTGCTCATGCAAGAAAGCAAGTCCCATCGCGCCATATGACCACGTGCCTATGTTAGCCAAATCCCGAATCGCAAGCATCCACAACAGATTAATAGTTTTGCTGTTCTTGCCGGCAAAAAGAGTGTAGCCAAGCAAGAGCAACAAAAACGCCTTGACACAGGCAGGATCACTTGCTCCACCGCGTCCTCCACCAGAAACAATAGGTGAGTCACCATCAGCTCTACACCATGGTCAGGATCTAAATTAACCTCCTGAATGAGCCGCCCAGGACAAGCAACATCGTCCAGTGTGATGGTCATCTCCCCAACAGGCATATGGAAGTTGTTGGTCTCCTGATGTCATCTCTCAGCCACAACACACACTAACCCGTGGGAGATGTTGTCGTACCCAGTCAGAAGGAGCGGCCTTAGACCGGATGCATCCATCGGGCCCCAAAACCAAGGGTTATCTTCTACCGACAACGGAAGTGACAAGACAGAAAGCTTAAGTTTCCTCCAGTGCGAGACAACATTCATCTTACGATCCGTTTGCAACTGAAATACAAAAAAAATAAAATTAATTAAGTAAAATAAACATGACATAATAATAAACTATAAATATTATACGTAAAATAAACTTGACATAATAATAAGTTATAAATATTCTACGTTAAAAATAAATCAATTATACTTAAAAACGTAAATAATAAATTAATTATACTTAAATACGTAAAATAAACATGACATATTCTATGTAAAATAAACTTGACATAATAGTAAAATATCATTAAATTAAATAAAGAAATTGTACTTACTGTTTTATCGTTCCAAAGCTTGAATGCCACGTGTTTATCGAAGTCCGGTAAAAGAGACAAGTCGTAAGGCCCCCCTGGAAAGCCCCCGTCCTCATCCTCCATACCAGCCTCTGCATGCTGCTGAGGATGCTGCTCATACTGCTGCGGTTGAGGAGGCTCGACATACTGCTGCTGCTGAGGAGGCTGCTCAGGCTGATATCCATCGTCAAACTGAGCCTGATACCCCTGGTGATACTCATACCCCTCTTGATACTGATAACCCGCCTGAAATTCAGGCTACTCTTGATACGCCTGCGCCTCATACGCCTGCTCCTGATAATATTTCTCATGCTGGTACTGTGGCGGGTCCACAATCTGGGATGGACCCGTCTGTGACGTCGATCCCCACGCAGCATCAACAGTAGCAAGTCTCGTGCCCACCATTCTCCCTCGACCTTGACCTTGGCCAGTAGGAGGGCGTAGTGCATCCCTCTCCCTCCGTAAACTACCAGTAGGGGCAGGCCTCCCTGCCCTAAATCTGTCAGTCCTCTCCTGCTCAGACACATCTGCACAAAAAGCAAAAAATCTCTAACACATTTTTCCACGGGCTTAAAATTTCGACAATGTCATCTTTAATAATACAACAACAACACTATAATGTTGACAATGTCATTTAAATCTATAAACTACCACATTGCAGTCAAATTAACTATAATCAACATTATCAAACACAATTCTAACTAATTACATCATTAACAATCCAAAAAACAAAAAACAATATCATTGAGGCATTTTACCGAACATGTAGTGTGCAATTTTCAAACAACTATGTAATCTAACAATTTCTAAACCCTAAACTACCACATTGTACCCTAAATAACATATAAACAACAATTCCTAAGTTAATTCGCCACTAACAATCATCAAAACAAACATGCAAGCAAAATTTTAAAAAACCTAAAAATGTTCAATTTCTACAAAAAAAATCGAAAATTTGAACCAAAATAATGCAAAGAAGTAGTATAATAATCATTTACTTGATGTTGTGGACGAATTTGGCTTTGAATGGCGCAAGAAAGGTGAAATTCGGATTCGGGGGTGAAAATGTCAATGTATATGGTTGAAAATTGAGTCCACTTACATCAACTTTTTAACTATCCTATTTGTTTATATTTTATTTTGGAGAGAGTATTTACGTCTTTGAACAACGTTTAAGGGCACTATTTACTACATTAGTTCCAAAATAATTGAATCATTTGAACATTTCACACATAATAATTCTAAGAGAAACATAATAATTTTAAGTATCCTTATCAGATGTACAAGTGAAAGAGAGAAACATAATAATTTTAAATATCCTTATCAAATATTGGTAAATATTGATGTATTCACCATATTCGTAGATATTTCTTTTTATCGAGAAATCGAAGAAGTTATATAAACAAGGTTTTTCTCGAGCCTATTCATATGGTATATAATCATATAGAAGGTATTTGAAGATAAAATTTGTCACAAACACGAGATAAATAGTTTAATATATTTTACTTTATTTAATAAGAAATATGACATCAAGAAAAATACAAGGGTATCCAAACCCTCGTAATGAAGAAGGTCACATGTTAAACATTACAATCGATCCAAACTAAAGGATTACAACACTAATCAACAAAATTATAGTTCAATCTCCTTACATTATTATGGGCTACCATATTCCAACTCCATGAGATCATCTTAATGTGATCCATCAGACCAACAACCTACATTTGCAACAACACAATCTTTATCTGCTGCTACACAAAACAACCTCGTAAATATGTGACAGAAGCTTTGAACCAAGCCAAATGTCTTTCGAAAATTTGACTTTCGAGCTGCATCGCATTCTCAATTTCACGCCATTATTGAGCCATTTCGGTTGGTCCATTGCTCAAAACATCCATTGCCAATATATCCTCCACCACATACTCTGTTGATTACCTTCTCCGGCAACACTTATACCCGTCACAACGTCACACAACTTGCCATATCTGCATGACAATCAATGAGTTTCACAGTGGAGATAACCATTTGTACATACACCTCTTGGAGCCGTATATGTGTAGGAAACACCCCTCTTAGCGCCCTCCATATGAAAACTTTGAACTGATTCAGAAATCTAAGTTTCAACATTCTTTACCATTCCTCCGGTATTCGATACTCCTCGTTATCAATCAAAGTTATTGCATACTTATATGCCGACTTCACTTATCTTCCTCATCCGGATTCGATATGACTATTTTGCTAATCACGGTTGTCTCTTTCATTGAATAAACCCCTTATCAATTCCCAATTCCTGCTAGAACCATTTGTTTCCAATAATGGGCTTGTTATGTAAGAATTATCAATTCCCAGTTCATTGTTTTTCTTTTTCTTACCGAAAATTATAAATTCTGTTTTGTCTTTTTTATGGAAAAATTGCATTTTATTATCATATTATAATTTTTTTACATCATTCTATATTATTTAGTATAGTATCTATCTACAATGCTCACAACAATTTCTACGTACTTATCGTTATATCTATATACTGTATATAAAGAAAATATAAGATTTTTGGTTGACTTTTTAATTATCTTAATTATACCTTAAACAATTTTTTCTTATAATAATGAATGTTGTTGGTGTTATTAAAAATATAAAAGTTTAGATTCTATTTTTTTTTTTGTTATATTGTTGATGTCATTGAAATATATAAACAAGAAAGCAGCAATCGTTTATATTTATACTTTTAATAATAATCTAAATTCCATAGAAAAACACCGTTCATAATTTTCAAATTTTAATGCAATAAAAAGAGCGGAAAGATGAGTATGTGAGTGCCTTTCTTTTCGCTAGTTATTATTATATTTTTGTTGTTTGTTTGAATTTACTTGTTTGCGTTTATCTACGTACATGTGAAACTCTTTGGAAGAGTTTAAGCAAACAACTTATGACTATATTCATAAGTTGTTTTCAGTTTATTTTCATAAATTCTTTGCAATAGCTTATGAACACAACTTATAACTTATACAAAATTACTTTGACATTATTCTTTTCATTGTTATAAAATTACTTTGGACCAAATACATGTATTTTTTGCTAATGATTATTTTTAAGGCTAGAGGAAGTATCATAGAAGGACTCATGCATAAGTTGTTTCTACAATTGGAGAGTAAATAAACTACGTAGAGGAACTTTGTCGACATAAGGTGAAAACAGTTCATATATTTTTTTCATTGTTATGTCATAAGCTATTTTCTTAAGTTCTTTCAAACATCATTCACGTGTTTATGTAAGATAAGAGCGATGTGATATCAAGCGAAATAAATTTCCACAAGAATCCCACGAAGGCGTATTGCAACACAATTTCGCTCACACTTTAATTCCGTGATACAAACAATTTCCCATAAGATAAACCCGGGTTTTGAAGGTTTTGTGTGAATTATTTTGCAACTTCTTCAATTTATATGGGAAATTGAAGTTGGTCCATAATATGCCGAAATGTCTATGATGTGTAAATGAAAATCTATTCACATTAATAATGAAGAGGTACTTACTTCACGATCGACCTCTCTTCCATAATTCCATAAGCCTGTATGGTCGATCGCCTTTGAAGTCTGTACTATAAAAAATAGTTAATGGAAGGTGTACTTAATGGATCTCAAAAAGTAATTTTGGAAAGCTGCCATAAAAAGGTCCTACCTCCAAATAGAATCAAAATGTTATAGTTTCTCTATCTTCAAATTTGAAAGATTTACAATTTACCATAAGAAAATAAATAGTTGAATATTCTCTATTATATCCTTTGATATATTATACTTTTAGTGTGTAATTTGACTTATATTTCTGCAGTCTTCTTCAAAAAAAGGAGGTTCAATTTCTGGAATATTGCATGAACTTCTTCAGAAGGGAGATGCGGCCGAAAAGTACATGCCAGGATCTATAAGCATGAAAATCGACAGCTATAACCTTCATATAATTATGTACAAGGACACACACTTTCTTAATCAACTTAAACTAGAGCTTTGCAAATTCATTAGAGAATTGAAACTTGTAACATTAATTAGATAAAACAGCTGGAAAAAAAATTCTATCCGTTTCTAATTATAAGCAAATTTTACTTTATAGATTTATTCAATTAATGATGTATGTACTTCATAATAATATGAACTACATATATCATCAATTGAATGAAGCTAAAAAATCAATTTTGCTTATAATTAATAACGGAGGGTAAGCAAATTAAAGTTACATTAAAAATTAAAAGTGAGGATCTTTTTAGGGACAATCTAAATATAAACGAGAAAAATTGCATTGAATGCATATTTATTTATTTTGCTTTATGTCAAGGCCTAAATCAAGAACAAATCAAAATCAAATTAATTAGTTTAGATTAATTCCAAGGAAAAGGGTTATTTTGGATCCAACATCCTAATAAAATCCCTCGCGCTTTATTTTATTCCGTCACGCTTAGATTTTTAGACTTTAATTAGCACAATTTAAAATCTTTTTTTTTATATGCAAAGAAGTAGAAACGACATCAAGAGGAAAAAAAGTATGTACAAGAGGGGGGGACTAGGCCAAAACCCTCAGCAGAACAACATGAAACAAAAAAATTACGGAAATCTATAATTCGGCAGACCCACACGGTCATAGAAGAAGTCCGCTAGAGGATGAGGAAGGGAACCTATCGAGACAGACCCCTTCAAATAGTCAAAATCACAAAAATATCTTTCTTAACAAACCTTGGATTTTAAACCAAGTAACTCCTTTTTTTAATCAAACTTCAATCAATTTTAATCATACTTAGACTTTTATTTCCAAACTTTAAAATCAATCAAATCGCATTTTATTTTTCTATGCTATTTCGACCTCTTATGCTCTCAAAAAATATTTTCAAAATCAATCGAATTACATTTTATTCTTCTATGTCATTTCAGCCTCTTATCCTTTCAAAAACTTTTTTTCAAACTTTAAAATCAATCATAACAAATCACTCAATTTTTTACCCTGAGATACATGATTTTGATCTCATTCGGGTATGTAAGCAAAAGACTTTGTCTTTCCAAATCAACAAAATAACAAAAAGCATTTTCTTTCTTTATTTCACACTTAGACCTTATTTCCAAGCAAGCAACTCAATTTAGTACAAGATAAACAAAAGCAAGAGGTTCCTATAGAGTACTATAGACGTTTATGGTGCCAACATCTTCCCTTTACGTAATCAACCCCCTAACCTTTAATCTCTAATAATATAGGGTTTATTCGAACTTTTCCCATTTTCCTTGGAAAAATAAAAGCTCGGTGGTGGATTTAAAATTGTGAGTCAACGCTAACCAATTGTTTGATATCCAAAAATCACCGCGACAAATATAAATGAAAATAACTACTCCCTATGTCCCATTAAAAGTGAGTTTTTTTGTTCATTTCACTCATATTAAGAAAAAATGTATAATTGAACGAGAGAGAAAAATGATTTTGAGTGTTTTGTCAAGTATTAATGTATTCTTCGTTATCATAAATATAAAGTAGAATATATTGAATTGTGAGTGATAAATATAGTATTAATTCCCTTAAAAAAATTGGTATTAATTAGAGTTATAAACAAATAAAAAATAATTGATATTATGTTAAAGTAGAAAATGATCAATTTTTTTGATACAATATTTTTGTACAAGAAACGGAGGAAGAATATAAAAAGATCGGAGAAAGTATTTACAAGACAAAAATCGAAAAGATTAACAAATTTAGAGATGAAAATCAAGTGATATCCCATCTGAACTCCTGTTGCTGGATATGGGCGTGTGTGTCAGTCTAAGAGTGAATGTTTGTGTTGTGGATAGCATATATGAAGACATCTCAGGACTGGTCCAGCGATAACACACAATTAATGTTCTGTTAACCTGTCCTTCCAAGTTTCACCGGTAGTTGAATTTATTGCCATTTATTAATTACTCCTTCTAGCCCATTCTTTGGATGCTTTGGCTATTTGCTGACAAAGTCAAAATCTTTGGATGCTCATAGACATAATCTTAATTTTTGGTTATTTTGGGAGAAAATCAAAATCTTTGGATACACAAATCTAGACTAGGCTCACAAAGAACTCAGATTAATGGTCTGTTTGATTTAGATTTGTTTTTTAGTTTTTTTGCAAATCAATTTTTAAAAACTATTCTCAAGAAAAAAGAATAAAAAAAATCTGTTTGGCACTCTTAGATTTAAAAATTGTTTTGAAGATGAAAAACCATAGTTTTAAAACTCGGTTCGGTCATCGACTTAGTAGGGGTACTGGGTCAATGACCGAACCATTGAGTCACTGGTTGAACCGCATAACTAAACCGGATCAAATCGAATAACTCGGACAGATGACTCGGTCGTAAGATTAAATTTTTATTGATATTTAACTAAATAAAATTTTAAATACCAATAAAAATTTGATTGAACTAATGACTCGACTACTTAAAAACAAAAATTTAATATGTATATTAATATTTGTATAGCTATATATTATTGTTTAAAGAGTGTAGCTGTATTTTGTTGACATGAAATATATTTATTTTGTTGAAAGAAATAGGAAACATATTTTGTTTTGGGGGAGAGAAAAAAAAAATTGACAAGAAATATTTTTTTAGATGAGAGATGATTGTATTTAAAAATGATGTGCTCTTTTTGAATAAAAAATTCGATGAGTTCTTTGCATGAAACAAATGAAGATGTAATATACTCCCTCCGGTCTCAAATATAAAGAAATTTTCATTTTTTAGGTTCATTCAATAAATAATGTATGTAGTCCATATTATAGATCACATACATTATTTATTGAATGAACTTAAAAATTGAAAATTTCCTTACATTTAAGATCGGAGGGAGTACATGTTTAATATATTTCAATTACAAACACAAACAAGATCTTGTTGCATTGGTTTGGTTTTCAGCGATACATTTGATGTGCACAGTTCGAATCTTATATCTATCCACTTATTTAAATTCTGATTTTTTCAACAAAAATTAAAGTCAAAGCTGAGTCACCGGTTTCCACAGGTTTTTAGCGAGTCACGCTGGTTTTAACTGGTTCAATTGCACGGCCGATCTGATAAACAGCTCGAACCAGTTACACCACCGGTTCATAGTTCAATCGGCCGATTCGAACCGAATTTTATAACTATGTGAAAAACTAAAAAACTTGCTTGTCAATCTTGTGTATTTTTTTGTCAAAAAAAATCCTCTGTATTTTTTTGAAAAGTCAAAGTTGATTTATATTACATTTTTGCCATTAATAAAAAATGGCAAATTCTCCGTGTTTTCTGATTTATGAGTTTCGGAAATTCGGAAACTGAAAAGCAAAACTCATATTTGCTGTTTTGATTTTTTACTTTTAAAAATAACAAAATGGAAAATAGTTTTCAAAATCAATTTTACAAAATCATACATCCAAACAAGTTTTAAAGTTTTTAATTTTAAAAACTACAAAACTGTTTTTAAAAACTAAATCAAACATGCTTGTAATTTTTTTTTTACTATTTCTATTTCTCCTAACTTATTTTTCTCTTTTGGTCATGCTAACTTGGTTAGCATTTCCTTTATAATATTAATATAATATTTATTATTTTTCTCGATTAATATATCTTTATTTGTTTATATTTTAATCATCTAATTGCTCTTTTTCTTGCCAAATAGTCTAATTGTTAGAAATTTATTTTTTAAAATGAAATAAGTTGAGTGTGAGAGGTTCAAACTAATCCTTTATTATAAAAGTTAAACTTGTCAAGCTGACAGTTAGCCCTAAACACTCCAAGTTTTCCTTCCTTTTCCGGCATTTAATGCGATCATATCTCCCAACTAACCACTAAACCCTCAAGCATTTATCACGACTTTTGATAACGTTTAGTCAACTATCTAATCATTATACAATATAATTATAGGAAACTAATTATAGCCAATTATGACAAAATATTTTATTCTATCACATAAAGGATGTTGATTGGGTAGTTTGAATAGAATATATACAATTGTTGTGTAACGTTTAGTCAACTATCTAATCATTATACAACATAATTACATGAAACTAATTATAGCCAATTATGACAAAATATTCTATCTATCACATAAAGGATGTTGATTGGGTAGTTTGATTATAATATATACAACTATTGTGTAACGTTTAGTCAATTATCTAATCATTAAACAACATAATTACAGGAAACTAATTATAGCCAATTATAACAAAAAATTTTATTCTATCATTATGTACACACATATCTATGATTCAAACTCTCCTTTCCACTCTGTATATATATGTGCAATGGCACCCTCCTTTGTTTGCAGTTTACATTCAGCTATAAAGAATTCTCTCAATGCATCATCGAACCTCTAATGGCTGAACGTAAGTAAGTTTCTATATATTCATTTATGCAGCTTATAATTAAGTTTTTTGTTATCAATGTAACAAATATTTCGAGCAACACTCAAAGGGCCATCATATTTCTGTGACTAATGGTGCATTGAGCAGTTCAAATGTACACTCTGTCTTATATTAATGACAAATGTTGAGGTTAGAAAGCTACAAGGTATCATTCTAAGCATGCCCACGTGTATTTAAAGCCCTTTTAGCATTGGCTCCCTTCAATTGAACTCCTACATGCAAGAGAATTGAACTTCTACATGCAAGAGTTACTTTAAGAGATTATAACCGATGAAGATGGTAAAAACACTAATGTGACTTCAAATATAGTATATCATGAAGTATTCGCAATGTATGACATCATATCATTGTGGTAGTGTATACACGAGACAATTTTTATTTGAAATTCAATGTAGTTTGTATTTATCAAGTGTTTTATTTCTATGATGTATCTTTCAATTTGTGGTTAATATTTAACGTGTGAATGACCCGTGCGGAGCACGGGTAGTAGTCTAGTGCCATATACATGCATAAATCCATTCACAAGCAATTGGGGGGCAATTGACCCCACTTAGTTTTTTATTTTTTAACCAATAATGAGATTATTTCATACCCCACATCAAATAGGGCAATGACCCCACATGATTCTACCAATTACACTTAAGACACATTAATATTACAATAATAACAAGAGAAATGATATATGTACAACAATTTTTCGGTAACTATTTTTACTTTCTTTCTCATACACACATTGTGTTTTTACTTTTTCTTTCTATTGTTTTGGTTTTTGTGTCAATACCTCTATTTCTTTGTAATTTTATGACTGTATCAAAAGTTGTAATAAAAATGGTTGATCAAATAACACAACTCTACTTACATATATTCCCTCATATCACATTTATAAGAAGGTTAACGAAATGGAAGAAACATCAACACAAAAATCAAGACCATTCATTAAAAAATCTTACAACGCTTTAAGAATATGTAAAAAAATCCTAGAGAACAATTAGGATTCAAGTGTCTTTAATTTTTTTTATGTACAATAATATAATATTTATATAGTCTATTGTTTATTGCTTAACATTAATGATGTCATCATTTATATATTTTTATATGAATATTTATAGTAAATAATTTTGATACCACTTGTTAAAATTTTTGGATTCGTTCTTGCCCTATATATATATATATTATGTAAGGTTTCTATTAACCGAGTTACTAGATCTGTCAAAACGGACGGCCCGTTTAGGGCCGACCCTAACGGGCTTCGGGCTTTATTGGGCTGAGCTAAAAAGCTCCGTTGGAAAATGGGCTTGAAATATACTACCTGAGCACGGCCTTACACGGGCTGCGGGCTAACGGGTCGGCCCGTATTAAAAATTATATATTTTTTTTAAAAAAAAGTACTATAAAATACTTCTATAATTTTTTTTATAAATAATATTTTTAATATGTTTAAATAATGTCTAGCACAAAAATAAATTGTAAACATTTTTGTACACATGTCATAAACTAAAACGGTGAGGAAAACAATTTTAAATAAATTAGATATGTTATGGTTATAGATATTTATATATTCGATCTTTAAAATTATAAATAACGAACATCGCTAAATAAGATCATGATTAATTTGGTTTGTTATATTTTGAAAGCAACAAACATTTATATATTTAGTTTTAATCTAAATCAAAATTTCATAAAAAAACACGATTAATAATTTTCAAACCGCTGTAAACGGCACCTAATTTTTAAACCGCCACTTTATTTGTAGTATTTGATTTTGGAGTGAATAAAAATCAGAGAAGTGTTAATAACAAAAATTTTAACATATATTTGTCAACACATTGTCTTTGATTGATTAAAATTCACATAAAATTCACCAAATTTATATGAGACCTATATAATTTAATCAATTATAGAGAACGTGGTAAAAATGCATGTTAAAATATGTGTCAATAGGATTCCTAAAAATATTAAACCACAGTGGCTGTGGGAGCCATAATAATATGGCAAATTCTATGGTACACCCAACATTTTGAGTGTACCGGTACACCAAAACATTAAATTAATAATTAAATTAGTTGTTTTTTGAATAAAAAATAATTATTTTCTATCATTGACAATTATAATAATTAAATCTTATTTACCAAAAGCGTCCATGAAATAAAATTTACTTTTTTTGAATTTTTATTGCTCATAACGAAGAATATTGATTATTTTTATGAGAAAATGTTAAAAATTTAATATAATTCTTATAAACAATGAAATTGTGTTTTTTCTCATGAGATGGTGTTTTCTAAAATATAAATATTGACAAATAACAACTTATTTCATAAAATGATCCTTAATTTATAAATTTATGAAGTAAGAGTATTGGTACACCTCAATTTGTGAGGTGTACCGTAGAAGTTCCCGAATAATATTCCAGTTTTTGATGGCTCACCTAATAGGCTATTCTTCTTTATGAAGAAAACTTAGCGATGGACGCGTGTGACACGCGAAACACGTGTGTCGACTTGTCACGGGAAACACGAGTGTGCATCCATAACTAGGGTACACAATACATTGATAGATATCTGCCCTTTGTTGAAACTTAATGATTGAATTGTCCATGTTTTACATCTCATTTGGCGAATAACATTTTTTTTTTTAAAACGTTTTTTCAATGCTTGATGTTTGCTTTGGCGAACAAGCAATTTTAAATATTTTCTTGCATGTTCTTCAAAGGCTTTGGCGAACAAGCAATTTTAAATATTTTCTTGCATGTTCTTCAAAGACTTTGGCGAACAGCCATTCTTGTATATATATTTTTTTCTTCGTTTTTTTATATATTTTTTGTTTTGTTTTATTTTGATTTTTTGGATTATATATAAGAATTAGCTTATTTAGATTGACTTTGTAGTGTTGACTTAACTTCTTGGTATGTGCTCATCCTCAAAGTCTTACGTTCGATTCTCACTGACATCGATAAATATACATAAAACTTAGCCTATTTTATAAAATCTTAAAAAATAATCTCTAAATTATTGACATTCAATATTTTTCACGAAAAAATCTTAAAATATATATACAAGAAAGGCTGTTCGCCAAAAAGAAAATATTTATAATTGCTTGTTCGCCAAAGCAAACATCAAGCATTGAAAAAAAGTTAATAAAAAATCTTGTTCGCCAAATGAGATGTAAGTCAGGGGCAATTCAATCATTAAGTTTCAACAAAGGGCAGAACTATCAATTATTTTGGTTTGAGGGTCGGAAGAAAAAAAAATTACATAATTGAAATGCCCTAGTTGATACTATCTATGTCCTAAATTATACTTCATCCGTTTCTAATTATAAGCAAAATTGACTTTTTAGATTCATTCAATTAATGATGTATGTAGTTCATATTATAGACCACATACATCATTAATTGAATGAATCTAAAAAGTCAATTTTACTTATAATTAGAAATGAAGGGAGTACATCATATGGTTACTATTTGAAGTAAAATTTTATTATTTAGGTTCATTCAATAAATGATATATACGATCTTAATTATAGATTACATACATCACTTATTCAATAAACCAAAAATATAAATTTTTACTTATAATAGTGACTAACGGATGTAAATCCTTTTGGAAAAAAATTGTTCTAGATTTTATCTCGTTTTAGAATATCAATGAAACATTGTTATTTTTCCTATTATACCATTAATTAACTATTTATTGCTCTTACATCTTTCAATTCTTTAATTTATTTTTTTCATACCATTTATTAAGGCAATTTTGTAAGAAACTCGTAATATCTTTTTCATATAAAATTAATTACATTTCTTAATACGTGTGAAATGTTTATAAACTCTTATAACTTGGGACGGAGGGAGTATCAAATACTATTTAAGATGCTTAAAAAAATTAAGTATTTTAATTTCTAATTCATTAAATATGTAAATTTTCATAAAAAATTACTTTCTCATGTCTCGTTTTAATAGTTGTTTTAGAGTTGTATGTGGTTCTCAAGGAAATAATTAGTTGAATTTATTTCAATGAAAGAATTAGTATAATTTATTAAAATATACTTATTAATTGTAGTTAGTAAAGTGGAGTGAAATTTAATAAATAAATGTATTAATGGAACAAATTAATAAATATTGCTTTGGTATTTTAAACTAACGATTATTTTGAGACATATAAAAAAAATGCTAAAATGATAATTAAAATGAGCCTTTTGTACTATTTAAGATACTTGACAAGTACTCCATCCGTCCCATAATAAGTGCGCTTTTGTTATAAAAAAATTTCATAAAATAACTGATCCATTTCACTTTTCAATACAATGTTAATTACTTTTTTCTAATTATAACTCTAATTTTTTTTTTTAACATCAAATTTTATTAAACAACAAGATCTCTGCTCAAGACGAACACAAATCGGTGAATCAAAGAATACAAACTAAATGCGTCGTATATAGGCGGAACACTCGAAAATAAACACCCTTAAAGACACCCATGAGGACAACACCCACCAAAATACACATCACCACCTAAAACAGACTCCTTCATGAAAATGACCACTATAAAAATGATATCCAACACCACCCATCGTCACTACTCAGCCCCAAAGAACACCCCTCAAAATTAAATTCACAGTCCTCAACACCGAAGTTGAGCCACATTCGAAAAGCTCATAACCGAAAGATCATCCAACTTCCACCATCTCTCGACCTCTGATCCACCGAAAGAACACAAAAAAAATACCCAAAACCAAACTTGAACCAAAGAACTAACTTCTGATCTCGAATTAAAAGTGATTTGTCCACCTGACTTTAAGACCAAATCAGCAGGGGACCCCTCACCCCCAGTACACCAGATAAACACCATATCAAGCTAAACAACATTGTAGCTAGACACCGACTCCTGATCTCGAAGCAAAAGTAACCGGCCCACCGAAAACTAGCACACAATATGTAAGACAAAAAGACATGACATGTGATGGTGCAAACAACAAACAAATCAAAAGGAAAAAGCTCATCTCAATGGGACACGCACCCTCCAAACACCCTAAACACTTTAACAGCCCAAAACGCAAACAAGAGCTAGTGACGACGAACATGGACCCGTGTAACAGAGGTTGCCTCCAAAAGAAATCACCCCAACAAACACCTGCCTCCTCACCTAAACAACGCCAACCACCCCCTTATATAGCTCCCGTTCGCAAACCGTTCCGACACCAAATCCGAGTCCAAAAATCCACGACCACCCATCCAAACCTCACGAAGACAGCCCCCATGAACCCCCACGCAATGCCACCACTGATGTATCATATTTATGTATATCAAAAGTAAGTATTTATGTATCGTCTCCTCAGGGACTAGTGCGATATCATGGATTGTTCGACATCGATTATCATTTTTAGTTGATAGAGCAATTTGTTTGTTTGTTTACAATCTAAATATCTACGTTATAAAATTAAGACTTGAGATTGATAGGGCGTAAAGCTTGTTAGGATTAGAGTTCCTTAATCAAGCGTCACACGTAACCTAAAGATCATGCATGGATTCTAGCTTTCATTTTATATTACCACGTATCCCTCGTCTATATCATTCGTGTCCAAATAATATGGTGACTTCAATTGTATCGTTTAATCGTCGATGTCTCGCACCATTAAACGATCCAAGAGTCGTTCCTATCTTTCAATCAATGATTTCTCAATCTCTTGAATGATAGAAAAGTATTAAGATAAG
>Ga0315914_1000487_pt1 | contig 50114 bp, 13 predicted proteins | sample MpolenodulesMG_FD_203920 | JGI IMG/M metagenome (GOLD analysis project Ga0315914, IMG submission 203920) | Medicago polymorpha root nodule microbial communities from Los Angeles, California, United States - elongated nodules | ecosystem: Host-associated > Plants > Roots > Nodule | place: USA...
AAAAAACTAAAAAATAAATTGTTAAGTGTTTATTATTTTAATTTAATTATAATCGATAATTGTAATTTTATGTAATTATAAAAACAAAAATATAAAATTAAATAAGAATATGAAATAAAAAGTGATAGGGTAGAGTGTTGAATGAAAAACCATGGGAGATGATATTTGTTGAATGAGTGTTGAATTATTAGATGGAAGAGAGAGAAATAGTATGAAATGTTGGGAATAGAAAAAATAGGTGTTGAATGATTTTGCCATTCTAAATGGTCTAACAAAATTTAAGTCAGCCTTTCAAAACTGGTCGTGCAACTCCATTTGGAGAGGGAACGATGGCATTACATTGACTTATAATAAGTGTATGATAGACCTTCTTTGGTGATATTAAATCCCTGAGACAAACCATGTGTTTCAATCTTTATTCTGCAAACCTTTTTTTTTTTTTTTTTAAAGCATGCAAACCTCTTTTCTAGCTACTGTATTTATGGTTAGTGGCATGAATTTGGAGATTTATTAAAATAATTTATAATTGTATTCTAAAACATTTAAAAAATAACCTTTAAACAAAATTTAATGATTTTATTAAAATAAAAGACTTTTAAATTTCGAATTAGATTTTCATGTATGTCTCGGAGGTAGATTGATTGGTATGGTGACTGTCCTTGATTCTCTTATGTATGGTCGACATCACCATAAAATCACTAGTGATGATTTCCTCGATCATATTTTATGATCAATTAATTGTACTAGAATAGAAGCCTTTGAAAAAAGTGATTGAGCTTTGGTCGAACGGTAGTTAATTATCATTAGAGAATATTTTTTAAATCAAATGAACAGATTTAAAAAATGTTTAAAACGATCTTAAAAGTATCAAACGATAATTAATTAATATCATTTAATTAGTGGATATATGAGAGTAATCACTAGATATCTAGAGAGCAATTTAAGTTGGACAATACCACAACATTGTTTTGTCATGGTCTAAGACCGCCCCCAGGTTTACCTAAATGAAATTGTACGTTCGAAATTCATTATAACGAGTTTTATTTTTTAGTTTTAGTTTAGTTGCAATTCAAAAATCATTATTACACTCACTAAATAGTAAGAAAATACACACGAACACATGCACATTCCACAATTTCTGAGATGTTGCATGCATCTAACAAGAAAAGTCACCCTCCATATGTAGATATCTTGAATCACAGAAAGGAAATAGGTTATTCCATACGTTAAATTCTTTTTATGGAAATAATAACAACTAGTCAAAAAGAAAACCCATAGACAAAAAGAGACGGATAAACCGTGTAACAGTGTGACAAAGGAACAGCTAAAAGTTGACCAAAAAAGCAATCCATCTGTATAATATCAAGTGTCTTTTTTTTTTTTTTTAAGAAATATCAAGTGTCTTTTAGAATTATTCAAAAAAAGTGTGTTTAGAACTATGCAAATTATTTAAAGAAATCATTCTATCAAAAAATAATAATTAAGGATTTAATAAGTACTCCAATATCCATTTTATATCAAAAAGTTAATGTCTATGATAAAATATTTTTTATTTTTGTAACAAAAAAAAACTCTTTTTAAATAAAAAAAAATTCATTTGGACCATCCACAATGATGGGTGTTTCACCTATTAAGCACCGAGCTAAATAGGTACCCCATTGTGGAGTGATATTTATTGGTGCTTACAGAGAATAGTGTCTATATAAACACTTTTTCTCTCTCTTCATTTTATGTGTGAATTTCAATTAATATTTTCCAATGACATAAATGAGTGTTTTGGAAATGTAATAATAGAGTTTTTAGTGAGACCTATTAATAAATTTTGTTGTAGTGTTGGGTTGGAGAAATTGAGTGCTTATTAGATATTGACATTAAAAAATTATAAAATGAATGATGTGTACATGTGGGATCCACTTAAGCACCCAAACAGGGGAACTCCATTGTAGATGGTCTTACTATAGTATCATTATTGATACGTGCACTTTTGGAAACAGTTAATTAAGTGTATTCAAATACAATAAATAAGAGTAAATTATGAAAAAAGCAATTAATATATTTGTTTAGGTTGGAGGACTTACCGTAAAAAAAAATAAAAAATAGCTTAAAGGACTTGTTTAAAGAGTCTAAATCTCTTACCATTTAGAACAATCAAATATTTTAAATATGATGATACTTAATATGAAATCTTTTTGTGGTGGCTTAATATGAGATTGAAGTAGTGAAGAATGACACAACAAATCACTTAAATATTTTATTAAGAACCCAAAAATCCTAATTGAACGAGTAAAAATGATATAATTGTTAGATTCGACGTTGTGATTAGGGAATGAACTCAGTTGTGGTGATGAAAAGATGAGGTGTAGCAGTTAGGGGCTTTTCCGGTTTCGGTGGTTTTTTGGAGGGGTTTGGTGTGAGTAACAGATGATGGGTGTTTGGATTTTGTTTATATGGTCATTTACGATGGAGTTTGGAGGCTTTGACTCATGTTTTTGGTTTCTATCGGTTTGTGGGGGTTTGTTCTAAATTTAGTGTTTGCTTTGGGTTTAGAGGTTTGTTTTTATTGGTATTGGTGGTAGCCTTCGGTGGAGTTTGTTTTTATGAGTGTTTATGATATATGGTGTTTGAATTTTATTTTGGGTGTTTCACGTATATATGACGCTCTTTACTATGTAGTTTATATTTTGTCGGTCTTTGTTCGTCTTATGTAAAGATTTGATTTTTAATAAATGTTGTTGTTAAAAGAAAAGGGAATGAACTCTGACTCGTATGTTCTAATGAATATTGTCATTTATTCCACGTAAATACAAATACAAAACCCAAGCCAATGTTCCATTTTCTCATTTCATAGTCTTTATTAAAAACAAAATGTTTTTTCTTTTGTTTTTATGAACTAGATTAAAAAAATGAATTGTTTTGGTTAAAAAAAATGAATTGTTATTCAAACATCTAAAAATTAACAACATATTTGTCACTTTCCCTTAAATAAATAAAAAAATATATTTGATACCGTATAAAATAATACATCATTTATAAGTATTGAACAAATTCAAAGAAAATAAAAAAAGAACCATTAAAAAATAAAACCGTATCTACACATACACACTATATAATTACGTTTTTAGACATCCTTCAAAAAATATTCCTCTTGTTAAAACAAGTTTTTGCTTTTCAAATTCACCTCTTTTTTTAACTTTTTTTAGTAGCTTCTTATTTATTTTTCCTTTCTTATAATTTTAGTTGGTCCAACTAATAACAATAGAGGTAGCAAGCAAGCATAGCATAGCATATAAGAAGAGGAAGAAAAAGAGCATGAAGTATCCAACCAAGGAAGACCAAGTTTAACAATTTTTAATTCTAATTGGACCGGTAAGGTGACACATTTTATAATACCTAAGTTACAAAAAACATATTCTATGCTTTTGTTTTTGCCTTTTCTTCTGTCGCAGGTTTCGCTTTGATCAAGGGTTTTTAGGGTTCTTTTTTTACTCTAACCTTTTCTGTTTCTCTCATCACACAGTTTTCAATTCTCAACAAAATTTCTGATTTTGAGAATTTTGAGAAGTGGGTTTCATTCAAAATTCCAAATTGAAGTGTCTATGCTGAGAATTTGGTGTAGAAAAAAATATTCATCAAGTTGCTCAAGTCAACCCTTGTTTTTGTCATGGATAAACTTTGTTGTTTAAAGTCTTCTTTTTCTAAGGTATGAATGTTATGTTACAGTAAAGTTTTTATTTTTCTTATTTGTTGAATTTGAAGGCAATTCAATTTTTGTATGGTGTGTTTTGTTTATGGATGATGATTGGTTTGAATCTCTATGTCTGTATATTTACCTGTTTTTTGTTATTGGTTTGAGGGAAAGCTTGTGTTCTGTTTGAGATTCATGTTTGTGTATGAAATCATCAATATTAGTATTAGAGTAATGATCCAATTCAATCGCTGACAAAAATTAAACCCAAGTTAATCTTTGACATTTTTCATACTGGGGACTAGAATTAGTCCCGGGTATGAAAATGTCAAGGACTGAATTGAGTCATTATAGAATTGTCAGGGACCGAATTGGGTCTTCATTCTTAGTATTATTATTATTATTATTCCATGTATAGTGTATCTTGGTATCAATTGTCTTTGATTATGTTGGGAAGGGGACTTGGCTCCTTCATCCTGATGTGCCCCCTTGGTATTTCTTGTACTTTATTGTGTTACACTTGCTAGTTTAGTAATTTTGATTTCTTGCATGATCCTTAATGTTTTGTTTTGGTCCTAATGTTTCTGAATGTTTTGGATCCTTTTGTTTTAATTTTTTGCATATTAGTACTTATGCTTTGTCTTGATTCTAATGTTTGCTGAATAGTTTGGATCATTATGTTTTCATCTCTTAACGGTATAGTAATTACTGCTGTACAATTTACCTGTATGTATTTTAAGATCTATCACCGTGTAGGTTAAAAGTCGTCTGTACAAAGTTTTAGGTTTTTCACATTTTGGGAATCATGACCATAATCTTTGTTTTTGTAGAAAATTGTATTGTAGTTGAAATAACTTAGGATATTGGGAGTGCAATGTATTTGTTTTGTTTTGGATGAGTCTCAAATCATTACTTTTTCCGACTTCTTTTGATATATGCTCCCTCGAGCTGATTTATTTTTCTTTTATTTGTTTTGCTTGATTTTATAGCTTGTATCCACGCGTTCATCGTGCAGCACCGGAAAAGGGAAAAATCATGAAGGATCGATAAGGTATGGTTTCACCCTAGTGAAAGGGCGAGCCAATCATCCGATGGAGGATTACCACGTCGCCAATTTTGTGCAAGTACAAGGAAAAGAATTGGGTTTGTTTGCCATTTATGATGGCCACTTGGGGGATCAAGTGCCTTCATACTTACAGAAAAATCTATTTTCCAACATTCTAAAGGAGGTATTTACTCTGAAAGTTATGAAAAATGGGTATATTTCCAATACAGTCCATGAAATTGTGCTCTAGTATCAACTTGACCTACGCTTTATCGAAATTGTGAAATAGCCGCTAACAGAGGGACCACACTGATTGCCGTTTTGAAAAGACGAGTACTGTTTTAGAATTTCGATAAAGCAGAGGATCTGATTGATACAAATGGACAATTTCAGGGACTGGGTTGAGTATTTGTTCTAAAAAATCATTGTAAATTTTCTATGCTAGTTTGATCAAAATTCAAATGTGAAATTCTAGATTCTTATACTTTTGATTTTTATCATAGGGTGCATTTTGGGATGACCCTGCTGCATCTATATCAAAAGCATATCTGAACACAGATCAGGCAATTCTTTCACATAGTTCTGATTTGGGTCGTGGTGGATCAACAGCTGTTACTGCAATATTAATCAATGGCCAAATGTTATGGACAGCTAATGTAGGAGATTCACGAGCGGTTCTTTCAAGAAAAGGTCAAGCAGTGCAATTAACTACTGATCATGAGCCTAACACAGAACGAGGCATCATTGAGAATAAAGGCGGTTTTGTCTCCAACATTCCAGGTACTTAAAAATGCTCTCATTAACCATTATTTCTCTGTTTCTAATCTATCTGCTTTCAGATTCTCATTTTATGTTTGGATTTGTCTTTCTCGTTCAGTATATAGCTAGCATTTTGTGTAAAGAAACCTGTATTTTTTGTTGGAGTGCTTCTTTATAACAAGTACATATTTGTATAAATGTACGTGTCTTGTTTCATAAACCATAACTGAATTCAATGTTAAAGTTTCTTTCATGTTGTTTAATATATCATGGAAAACGTTGACATAACACCTATTGTGCAAAAGATGGTAGAATTTCACTTTAAATAGTTTTAGCATGTCTGCTGAAGATATGTAGAAGTGCTGGAAAAGAGGATAGAATTTGTGCGGTCAATGTTTTATCATGATTCATGATAGGATATTATAGCGCTGTTATGTAGCTGATACTGCCTAGTAGAAAAAAACTTTAGTTGGTTTTGTTGTTGTTTAGTGCATCGCGAACTGCTTTATGGTTATGGTTTCAATTGGTTGTAAGCAGTCCATGGAATTAGATTGAGAAGAAAATATCCTCTTTTTTTCATTTTTTTTACTTTTTTCTCAAATCATATTTTCCATAGTTCGTGTGATTCTTGGTGGGGAACTCAACTGTGTCCATTCACTGATAATTTCAAATAGTTCTACCAGAAGTTCAGAACTACGAGCTTTAGTTGTTTTTTGTGCTGTCAAATTACATTGTTTACCTAGTAACAAAGAAACAACTCATTCATATTGTGATGTTGTTTGTTACAGGCTTAGGGTGTAAGTGATAGGATTCAATTGACATACATAGCCGGTGTATCGATATCAAAAATGAAATCTGTAATTGCTATTGTTTCTTTTAACACCCCAATAACATCGGTAATGATCTCTGGTATTTCTCAGGCGATGTCCCTAGAGTAAATGGACAACTGGCTGTTGCTCGTGCATTTGGAGACAAGAGCCTAAAGTCTCATTTGCGATCAGATCCCGATGTACATAGTACTGATGTAGATGTTGATATTGACTTTCTAATCCTTGCAAGTGATGGACTTTGGAAGGTATAATCATTCCAACCCAAACACTTGTTACTTAACTAAAAGTTAAGTGCATGTTTAGATTAGTGACGAGTTCGACAGAATCATGGTGTCACTGATTTCGGTAAAGCTAAATTTTGAACCTTCAACAAAATCATAGTGTCCGTATGATTTTGTCAAACTCACCGTAATTCCAAACATTTACTAGAGCATATTTGGTTATTTTCATGCTAGTTTCTTTTAAAGGTATTTATTTGAAAACGGAAATCATTTTTGTTTGCATATGCGAAAATCAGGTAATGGCTAATCAAGAAGCAGTTGATATTGCTAGAAAAGTGAAAGATCCACTGAAAGCAGCTAAGCAATTAACAGCTGAAGCATTAAAAAGAGAAAGTAAAGATGATATATCTTGTGTTGTGGTTAGGTTTAGGTGATGATTGATACACTTCAAATCGGGTTTCTTGAAGAATGAAGTTTATAGCATTAAAATAAGGGTATATACATATCTCTACATGGCATGCCAATTCATGGACTACAACAACACATCATATACTACATACTTGGTTGGAGTTAGTTTTGACTAAATTCATTTAGGTAACTTGTTAAAGAAAAAGGAGGGTGTGTCAACTTTTTGAATTTGTTTACTGATTAGATTTTGTTGGTTTGAGATTGTTTGATTTGATTTCTTTATTTCAAGTGTGAATATTAGGAGTCTACATAAGAGAGAAGGCAACTATATGTAGATTGATTGAGATAATTGCTATTGTTTTGTTTGTTGACGATTGGTCCCATCCATATTTGTTTGTTGGAGTGTGTCATGTTTTTCTTTCGACGGAGTTTTTCTTGTCACGACAAAGAGTTTTGTCGTCCATATTGGTCCTACACAGTTTTACAGATAGCATAAATTGTTTTTGTTGAATTTATGAAATAATTACTCTGAAAATAAAAGGTGATCGGCATTTTCAAATGACTTAATTGATGATTTTTGTTTCAATTTTTTCCATATTACTCGATTTTGATACATTTCATTGGTGCCAATTTTGATACATCTTGTTGAGTAAATAATTATACATGGCTGTAAGTAGATGAACGGCTTTGAGCTTTAAACTCCTAGTGCCTGAGATACACTTCAAACTCTCTTCAAATATTGCTAAAAAAACTTTTCTTTTCAAATTTCTTGGATCCCATTGAATAAATTTCAAACACAACCCAAAATATTTTTTATAAGATCTTGCATATATTTTTGGGATGCTAACTTAACACCTTTTCTGAAGTATTTGGGAGAATTATTAACCATACCCCAAAATTTGGTATTGTAACCCCTACAATTTAGCATTATCCGAAACATGGTTCTCTTAAGTTTAAAGTTAACAAGTCCCAAAAAAAAATTAAAGTTAACAAAAAAAAATTACGTTAGTTATCATCATAAAAGTTACAGTGTTGCTATATATCCCGACAGAAATTTCAAGAAAGCTTCACGAAAATTCTGCACCGTTAGATCTTCCCATGACATAATTCAGGAGCGGTTGGCAGCATTCATGGGTAGTCCCTACCTAAAAAGCTTTGTCATGTTTCCTTTCATTATAAGATAGTTATTCTCAGTCTTTTTCCTTTGCCAATCTCATTCGTGTTTTTTCACGAGAAAATGCTTCCTGATATTTAGCATTTTTCTAAAAGTTATTTGAAATGACTACTATCACAATGAAGTAAAAATGACATCCACAGTGAAAGAAAATATACAAATAATATTGAGATTATATTTCTTCACATTTAAGGTAGATGCACTTTTTAAAAAAAAATTGTTTTTAAAAAAATTAGGGTTACTTTTGCCATTTTACTTGTAAGTACAGGGGTGCAAATGCCAAATGTATTGGTATGGCTAACAATTCTCATAGTTTGAAGAGCCCTAAACAGAAACAGACTAAGTTATTGGCCCACTGCTCCTCCTATATATACAGAAGAATGAAACCGTGTAGCACAAGAAAGATCATAACAGCAAAACGATTCACTGTGTAATCGATCGCCGAGCGCGTTTCCTTGCCAAACACGATACAGAAACTGCAAAAGCATCAGTGCCCTCATCATCTTGTTCATCACTTCCCACGCTCGAAAATAATGTCGTCATCGTCAACAAACATGATAAACGTGTTACCAGAAGATATACTGAAACACATACTCTCTCTACTCTCAACCAGAGATGCTTTCAGAACAAAGTTTGTTTGCAAGTCGTGGGTCCCACTATCTGAATTGCTCGATGTCTTTAGCATCGACAGTATTTACAACTTTGGAAAATGGATTCACTTCTTTCAATTCATGAACGCAGTTTTGCTTTCTCCTGGCATCCAACACATTCCCCTCAAAACCTTATATCTATTTTGTCATTTTAAAGTCCGGAGGCCTTGCTTCCGTGTAAACCAATGTGTCGAAGCAGCAAAACGGCGTGGTATCGAGGATTTGAGTATAATCTGGCCTCGAGGCGTTTCCTCCCCAAGTATTTTCTACTGCAAAACACTTGTGGTCCACAGATTGCAGAGTATTTCCATACTCAGTATGGTTGGTTTTTCTATTGATCTTCCCTTGCTCAAAATTCTTGTTCTCTGTAACATTATTTTCTATACTTTGGATGATTTAATGAAACTTCTTTATGGTTGTCCTAAATTGGAGGATTTGAGTACAATAAATGTTATGGGAAAGGCTGGGGGTATATATGGGTACATATGGCTGTATGTAGATGAACGGCTTTGAGCTTTCAACTCCTATTGACATTGTTGAGCAATGTCCAATTCCAACCGAATAAACGTGCTAGAAATACACTTCAAACTCTTCAAACGTTGCAAAAAAATAAACTTTTGCTTTTCAAATATCTTGGATCTCATTGAATAAATTTCAAACACAAGTCAAAAAATCAAGTGAAAATCAAGTAACTAGCCTCTTATATGACACAACTTAACTTTTGGAAAAAACATGTCACGCTAAAAAGAAATGCAGCACAAGAGCTAAAATAAATTATTCTAGATAATTGAATAAAATCAAGTCAATTTATCAATTTATTTTTAGATAATTTTTAAAAAAAACCATTTTTTTCATGAAATAAATGTTGTTTTAATCATTTGAACTTTTTTGCATTAATTTCTTCTTACACTATTTTTTTTAAGATCTTCATATATGGTTAATTTGGATTTGTTGGGACCATTGACATATGTTAGTCTTGAGAGAATTATTAACCATACCCCAAAATTTGGTACTGTAACTCCTACAATTTACCATTATCCGAAACATAGTTCTCTTAAGTTTAAAGTTAACAAAAAATATATATTTATTTTTACGTTAGTTATCATCATCAAAGTTATTTGAAATGACTATCACAATGAAGTAAAAGTGACATCCATAGTGAAAGAAAATACAAACAGTAAAATAATATGAGAAATGTTAAAGAGTATCCTTAGAACATTGGTTAATAAAATAAAAATAGAAATATTGCATTAAAAAATTATGAAAAGTGTTGAATTTAACTTTTTAGAATCCTTCAAAAAAAACTTTTTAGAAATCAAAATATTGTTGATTCTAATACACTTTTTAAGGCAAATGTACTTTTTTCTTCACATAATATTGAGATTATATTTCTTCATATTTAAGGTAGATGCACTTTTTTTTTAAAATTGTTTTTAAAAAAATTAGGGTTAGTTTTACTATTTCACGTGTAAGTCAGGGGCGCCCAGGGCACCATGTCTTTTTGGGGCACCAAAATTATTATTTTTACTAAGTAGTTAGCATTATATAGATATATTTCTTTTCAACTCACTTTGATATATTCTATTGAAAATTTATTTTTAGAGAACCTTGATTATGAATGAATCTTTTGCAACAAAAAATACAAGAATAAAGACATTCGAATAATTAAAAGAGCACAATTTTATTGATTTGTCCATGGCACCAAAAATCTTAGGATTAGCCCTGGTGTAAGAGAAGGGGTGCAAATGTCAACTGTATTGGTATGTCTAACAATTCTCATAGTTTGGAAAGCCATAAAGGTTTAATGGCCTAAACCTTCTAGGGTTTCACAAGTTATTGGCCCAAACCTTCTAGGTTTTCACTATCTCTTCCTATATATACAGAATGAAACTACACCACTCTGATTCCGTTTCATGCGATTGACTAAACATGTTATATTAGCTTCAAAACCGTGATTGCAGAGAAATCATTCTCTATGGTTCAAAGCTAACATGGAGGTTTATTCGTTCATAGTTGTATTTTTAAAGGTTTAGTTTGTATGAGTTATAAAAATTCAGAGTGAATGAATTGCCTCTTCTTTCAGTTGCAAGACCTGAGATCTTTAGATCGATTACTTGACAACTTTGTTCTGGGGGCATATATTTATTATCTGACCAAAATCTTTGGGGTATATAATTTTCCAGATTTACGGTTTTTCTGTTCTTCTGGATCCCCTGTTTTGGTTACATTTCCAGATCTATGTTTAATGGATTCATAATATTATTTAACTTGGTTGATTACTTATTTTTGGTTGGTTTATGTTGATTTCTCATTGTTTGGATTTTTAATGATTATTGTTTTGCGTCCATTACCAATTCTGAAGGATATATATAATTGTTCCTTTTGGTGTAATGGCTCGGACGCTAGATCGATTGTGTGGTGATCCTGATTTATGGTTTTACTTCTATTATTCTATACCATTTGGTCTTGGAAACGCCTCATATATCTTTTCTTGTAGCTTGTTCCCCTATCTCTATAGGGAAAGTAAAATTAATCTATTATTTTACTATTAGTAGCAGTAGTGATGTAGAACTTATATGCTAACCAAGTTACCATCGTTAAAGATACATCAATTACTCAACGAATCTTAAAAGTCAATCATTTCTTGTAAATAGGAGCAGAGGAAGGAATAAAGTTAATCTTTCAAAGAGCCAACACATGTTATTTTCATTGTTTCTGGTTTCAAAGTTTAGAGCAAGACAATAGTATCAGTCATCAAGCAAGATTGGAGCTCACTGAATGATCACAAGCAAACATGAAAATAGGAATACAAAATTCATTGATCACTTATTTATACAAAAACTATTTAAAACTTGTTTTTATCAATTTATTTCAAGATAATTTTTAAGAGAAAATAGAGTATGCGCAGATAAAAAAGTTCGCTGTAAAACACCGAAATTGCATACAATTAAATTCAGTTTTTTATTTTTATTTTTTATAATAGAAGTTGAAAATTATTAACTCAAGCTGGGAATTAGACATTACAAGGGAATGTAAATGTGAGAAAACATAATCAGTAGTAGCAAATAGGAAGGCAGATAGAGCTGATCCTTCTGACCCAAGACTAAACCCTTTCATTTTTAATCTTGCATCAATCCTGCTTTCTTCAAATTAGCTCCTGATAGCGCTTAAGGTTTGAAGGATTTCAAATTGAAGAAAGATGGATTGTGCAGGACTAACATGACGGGTTATTCATTGTTATTATGTAGGGTTTTAAAATTTGCGAGTGTATATTGCATCTTCTTTCAGTTGCAAGATGAGATCTTCAGATTGATTACTTGACAACTTTGTTCTTTTGTCTCATACATTTAGTTTCTAACCAAAATCTTTGGGGTACTTGCAATTTTCTAACCAAAATCTTTGGGCTAACCGGCAGCAGTTAACTGCTGCTGGTGCCAACGGTAGTTAACTGCTGTTGTGTTCGTATAATTTTGCTTGACCTTCGCGTATTCGAATAAAGAATGATTAAATCTAACATGAAGTCGAATAAAAATTGTGTATTCTAATAAAGACCGATTAAATCTTATACGAAGGAATTCGATATTATAACTTATATAGCTGATTCTCAATGATACACGTTCCTAACTTATATAGACAAGTCATTACATTGCATTACATTCGGGAATGTACCTTTCAACTACAACAATTATGTTACCTCTGAATGGGGTAAATTCAAACTTGCTAAACAGCAGGACTTCAACATCCGTCCGACATTTCTATTGTTCCATTCAAAAGATTAAATTCTTGTTATGATTGGTTTAAATGAGGGTATTCAAGTGTCAAAAGAATGAGGTCCATTGTTTGACACTTCAATACCTTCATTTAAACCAACCTAACAAGAATTTAATCTTTTGAAAGGAACAATAGAAATGTCGGACGAATATTTGAGTCCTGCCGTTTAACAAGTTTGAATTACCACATCCAGAGGAAGATAATTGTTGTAGTTGGAAGGTGCATTCCCTACCTAATCACGATCTTCTGGCAGAATCAGACTGTTGATTATATCTTCAGTTGACCTCAGCAACGTTACCCGTATATCGATCCACTGGAACATGTTGTGCTCCCAAAACATACTCTTCACGTTTTCGTCGTTCGTTAATTTCACCCAAGTGAACGATATTCTCCCTCGTCGAGTGTTGGACGTTTATACCGAACGTATTTCACCCTCCTTGTGTCTCTGGGTTGACTCCTTGGTTGAATTCATTAAGTTGACCTCTTAACGTTACACAAAGGCACTGAACCTTCAACCTCTAAGGTTCTCTGCTGTTGAATTGTGCATGAACGTTGATCCATTCGACCATTGTTTCAAATCTACACAATAAGAAATTAAAAATAATCAATGAAAAACTCATTCAAACATAACTATATTAAAAAAAAAATCAAACCCTAAAAAATTTATAAAATTTAAAAAAAATAAAAAATTTAAGCAATATAACTCTATTATAACAAGTATTCATAATATTTGTTAATAGCAATTCAGATCTACAACAAACTATATTTAAAAAAAATTCAAAATTTAAAAATTAAACTACAACTAAAATTATAAACATATATACTAACTAAAATTTATGACAATAGCATAAGTGATAACTTACTTGTGATTTAGTGGAAATTTTTTTGGATGATTTGGTAGAGTTTTTTTTAGAGAGAGTGTTAAAATTTTGAATTTTTAGAGAGAGATGGTGATGATAGAGTGTCTGGAAGCTGAGTTCTGTGTGTTCTTATGTTACAAACACAACGGCAGTTAACTACCGCTGGGGCATTTGAGTAATTTTCTTGTGTCATTGTGAAGTTATCAATGTCAGAAAAGCAATTTTCATATGACTATGATCCATGATAGACTATATTAGAGAACTTTGAAGAATTTAGGCCCTTCTGATTTCTTTTAAAATAAAATCTTATTTTTTCCTTAAAAATCACTTTTTTTCATTTTTAAGTGTTTTTAGAAAAAATTATTTTATCAAAAAAAATCTATTTTGACCCTAAAATGAAAAGCTATTAGGATTAGCTTTTTTCAAAAACAAAGAGGTAACACATGTACAAGTTAAAAAAAAAAAATGGATTTTAATGGAAAGTAGGCAAACAAAAATAACTTCAAATTTTTTATAAAATATCTAAAAAAAATCTCTAAATTCTTTTAACACAAAATCTATTTCTTTTAAAACTAAAACAAACACACCCTTAAACAACACTTTGAAAGGAATACATTATAGTGCACATGAGGTATTTCATGATTCTTTCTCGTCGTATTTTCTTTCCATTTTCACTGAAACCCTCTCTCTAACCATGTAACCACAAGATTTCTTCATTCTTTCCACATGCACCTCCAGCTTCATCTGCTCCGGTCACCAATAGCAGATGACGCAAGTCATGCATGTGGAGAAGGTGAAGATGGATCAGACATTATGGTTACATAATAGATAGAGTTTGTGTGAAAGTGAAAAGAAAATATGGAGAAATTGATTGAGAGAGAGGCAGAGAGTGACGGTTGTTCAATACAAAGAATAAAAATATCCATAACTTGAATTGATCATTCTCCAATGATATCCGATAGCAATTTCTCTTGCAAAAGTATTCTGCTTTGTCTAACTCCTTGATTTTAGTATTTTACATTACATGGTTTTAAATTGTAGTCACATTTACATTGTTCATTTGATATTGCGGTAATGCATGTAAATGTGATCGCAATTGTGGTTGTGAATTGTGATGTTTTTGTAAAAATCTTTGATTTTTTAACATATTAAAGTTTTGTTGGATTAAGAAAAATATATAATCAAGGCTATTACTGCTTTTTGTGTACTATTAATATATTAAAGTTTCTTGGTTTTAGTCCGACATAAATCAAGTGTAAGGTTAGAAGAGTTCTTGAACGTAAGCATGGTGATAACTGATATGGTCTTCTATTGAATAAAAATTAAGGTACATCGAGTTTGTTAGAGACATGTAGGGGATGATAGTGATTTGGTTAGAGATATACTCGAAATGATAAGAGGATACTAGAATGTCACCCGCATGTTGCATAATTGCATACTTTTAATCTTACTGATTGTTTTTGGATTTTCAAACTATTTCGATTTTCAAATTCTATTTTGAAAAATGATATCTACTAAAGTTGTTATTAGGTTGAGTTACGACTAGATCCCTCTCTTTAAGACGTTTCGTGGCACTGTCCAAAGTTGTGCAAGACAGACTATCAACTACGTCGTCTCCAGGATAAAACAAGTTCAACTACAACTGTGCGGTTGACTATTGCACTCTAGAAAACCGTTTGAGATTTACACCCTCAAATATGGTACTAAGATCACTCTTTAATACTGAAACCACCTTACTATAGTATTGTTACCACTCTGTTATGGTGTTAAGACCACTCAGATATGATGTTACCACCATTCTAACCTTTAAGTTCTCCAAAATATCAATATGACACTACGACCACTCAAATATGGTGATTCTACGATTTCGATCTTTTTATTTCTCCTTAAGTAGAAAAATATTAAAATAATATTTAGATACCGTTAAGATCATTCTTAATTTCGACGGGACATTGTAATTTCAAATAGGGATTATGATCTTAAAAGTACTCTTTATTCCGAAGGGACATATGTTAGCAAATGGACTATGTTTTTAAGACCTTCTTAATTCCGAAATGACGTTATTCCGAATAGCGACTAAAGTCTTAGGAACACTTTTATTTCTGAAGGGACAGAAAAAGGAGATGATGAGAAGAATAACTCGTCAACACAAGCTGGAGGGAGAAGATGGAAAGAGTTCTAGACAACTCAATAGAAACTATTTGGTGTAATTTTTGAACTGAGCGGAGTCATCTATTTATATAGAGATTTTGTAACTGTTATAACAAAAATTGCGGTAGTAGTTACTCTAATGGATAAGATCAAAAGGGAACTTATCCATTAATCAGTTCTACAACACTATTGGATAAGATCAAAAGAAACAAATCCACAAAAGTGGAGAAAACAAACTCATTGGATGTGAACGAAGGAAATATAAGAAATTCAATTGAATTCTTATTCTTATCACAACCACCAAGTGATATTCACGAATAAAAATAATAATTACTATTATTTTTTTTATTATCAAGTATTTAAAATTAAATAACACAATTTAAAATTAAATATCGCAATTTAAACACTACTGCGTTCTATTTTATGTGGGACCCTCACATTCTATTTTTTTTTTAATTCACACAATATTAAATTAAAGTATAATTACTTAGTGTTTAATCTTCCGATTTTTCTTCAAACATCACACCAATGTTCCAAGACTGATGATTATAAAATGATTCCTTCAAAAGAAAATTATAAAATGATGTTAATAGTGGTTGATTTCCTGGACCTTAGAGAGAGAAAAAAATGTTTGAAATTAAAATCTTAACATTATGTATATATCGACCCTTTTTGTACATTATTATAATTAGTAGCATTAAGCTTTTCGTCTTCAAACGATTCCATCCACAATATTTCATTCATGTCAGTGTTATACTCTTCAGTTGACAGTTGACACATCAGGGTGTGGATTCTTTCATTTATAACGGGTTTGATTAGAATACATAAAATATGTTTATAAATGAGAAAACTAATAGTTTTGATCAATTAGTATAATCACTTATATAATTTAGTGACTGAATTGGGAATTGGTTTTAAAATTATGTTAAAAATAAGAGAATTGTTTAGAAGAATGACAACATTTAATGGTTTAGATAGTAAATTTGATAAATATATGTTTTCAAGACGATTAATATAGTTTTTCCTGCTCCCATCATTTTGAATGAGTTTGAGAGATAAATATTTTTTTATTGAATATAATAAATTTGATAGATGTATTGAATTATTCTTTGATTAAAAAAATGACTATTAAAATATTTTTAAATTTTTCTCACATCAATTGAATATAGAATATATGGAGTAGATAAAAAATACTTTCAACAAAGATGATGTGTCATTCATTTGTATTAGAAATCAAAGTCAAAATCATAAAATAAAATAGCATGAAAGTAAAAAAGACAAAACATAATAGTAGGAAAAGAGAAAGAAGAGCAAGAAAATAAATGTAACTCAAAAAAGCTCCTCGAACTACTCAAAGGCCTACCTCAAAAGAGGGTATAATGCATCTGAACTATCTTCTACATTTGTTTTTTCTTGACCATACACCACCTCTATAAAAGTTTCTTCCCTCTTTCATAGTCATGGTCCAAGCTTAAGAATTACTCGTATTTAGTTTATAGATAAGGTCTTTTTTTATAGGTGACACACATGCATAATTCAAGTTTAAGAATAACTCAAATTTACTTTATACATGATAGATATAGAAATATAGAGATTGTAGTTTTTTCTTTGGTGACAATATAAAGATTGTGGTTAATGGTTTAAATTTATTTTTGTTGACTTATGTTAATTTTAAATTTACTTTTGTTGAATAGTTTTTCTTAATGAATTTTCTTACTCTTTATCTGTAATAAATTTTAAACTTTACCTATATTCATTTAGTCTTTTCCTAAGTAAACAACTGTATATGTGTAACATTTTTATAGGTATAGAAATATAGAGATTGTAGTTCTTTCTTTGGTGACCATATAAAGATTGTAGTTAATGGTTTAAATTTATTTTTGCTGAATCATTTTTCTTAATGAATTGTCCTACTCTTTATCTGTAATAAATTTTAAATTTGACCATATACATACATTTAGTCTTTTACTAAGCAAACAACTGCATATATGTAACTTGCATCATATCCTTCAACCTTGCTTCTCTATATCTTTATTATTTTTTATGAAAAAATAGTAGACACTTGTCTTGACGTTTATAAACTAAAATAGTATTTTTATATATGTAAGATATAGTCTTCCATATTTAATTTATAATATTTGAATAAAAATGGATTAAACTTTTACTTCATCATGTTCTATATTATTGATATTTATATAAAGATTCTATTTTTAGACTATACAAAACTAAATGTAGGGCTAAATTAGTCCGTCACCAAGTAAATTGAGTCATATTATAAAAAGCCAACAAAAAAGTAGGGCTAAATTATTCCATCACCGAGTAAATTGAGTCATATCATGAAAGTCAATGAATAGTCAAGAAATGAAGAGTGGAAAAGAGGAGAGAAAAACTATAATACAAAATTGAAGAAGTATCCTCTAACAGTTGCTTGAAGAAAATGATGATGAACAAAATGATCATCACTTAAATCTTTCTCATTTGTTTAAAAAATACGATGAGTGAGTAAATGATCATTGTTAAAGAATAGGAAACACTTAATTAAAATTTGCTTCAATACAATGAGTAAGTAATTGAAAGGGTATCATCCATTAGTTTCATTAACCTTTAATAAATTCTTTTACTCTTTTAAGAAATATAATTATTTTCTTGACTAAATATAAAATATATCATCATAAAATTATATTGATCATTTTATTTTGTCATTTGTACTATTTTTCTACTAACATCGTTTTACCATTCTATACTATGTTCTATATAATATTAAAATATGTAAATGACAACATTTCACGACAAAAAAAGTATTCTTTCAAAAAAAAATTAAGACAAAAAAGTATAATTACATGAGGTTTGACATCTTAGTTATCTATATATTTCTTTACCTATATAAATTGGATAAATAGATAAATGATACCGAGAATATAAGTGTGTAAATCAATATATAATAGATTATAACAATTAATTAGTGCTACATTCATATAAACTAACTAAAAATTTATTTAAAATCTATCTTTAAAAAGTTTAATCTCATCTATAAAATTTACTATATAAAACAACTTCAAAATAAATTCAATAAATTTAACTTTGTATTTGTTTCAAAAAAGAAAAAGAAAAAAAGAAGCCTCCTCGGGATACCTACATAAGTTGTCGTTTTCATAAACTTCTCGAGATGGATGCATCAAAAGTGAAAATAGAAGCCTCCTTTATCATATTCTCTTAATTCTTTTATTTATTTGAAGCAATCTCTTCTCCTGGTTAACATGAAAAAATTATCACATCCATACACCTTATATGATGTGATCTACCACTCCATTTGCACTCCCTTGAAAATAACAACTTAATCAACATAGAAAATACACAAAATATAAATACAGAATACACCATATAAGGAAAAAATTCCAGAAGCAAATGCAATATTTATGTATTAAATGTGAATCGTTAGGTTCTAATTTAAATTAAAAGTATAAGCTAAAATTGCAATAGTTTCACCCGTTGAATCTGAACGAAAGAAGGCACACAGCGAGATCACAAAAGGAAATTTTTCTCATGCAATACGCGGTTGAAGTTTTACATGCCAATACGTAAAGGCCTTGTACATAAGGATACATATACATAACTAATAATTCACTCAACCGTTTTGCATTATTGTTGAATTGAAAGGCTAATAAGAAATATGCAAAATAAAACATTAAACTCCCGAATTCACACAAATGTGAGCCAAATTCTCAACTTCCATCGCGAATGACCACCAAAAATAAGTCCCAAACACCAAACTCCCGCTAGTCACACGAAATCTCCTCCAAAAAAACCACCAAATCGAACAAAACCCTCTAACAACACCCAACGTTCTCTTCCACATGTGAGCCCTAATCAACACCCATAAATCTCCAATTCCAACACTCATTCGATTTCACCACCAACTGACCCCGGTCTACCGATGAATACACCAAAAAAGGTCCAAAAACTTAAGTCTAGAAACTGATTTCTGATCTCGAAGCAAAAACGATCGACCCACAAGAATCCAGATGACAAATTCTTAAGGTATTCAACACCTGGATTGGTAGAGTAAACAAAATCAACTTGGAGAAGGGCTAACCTTGAAAACAATCCAAAATCAACCATAAGTCAATCAAAAACAACCCAAAATCGACAAGAGCTAGCGGTGGAAAAAATGGACCCGGATTGTAGGTTACCACGAACAGACATAGAAGAAAACCAAAAAACCCCTAAAACATAAAACAGCCCACAATCTCCTCCTCATCAACACTACAACCAAAACTCATCACCACACAAGAAAAAACTCCATTAACATTCATATAACACCACCTAATACAAAACAAAAGCTTCCAAAGCAAAAACACCACAATCTCATCACACACCAAAAAATGTTGCAGCAATACAAAACCATAAGCACCCTAAAACAAAAACCAAGCAGCCAACACAAAAATCTTGAAATGATATAGTAGTTAAATACGAAAAATTTTAGGTTGATTTTACCAAGTGACCAACGAATAAAAGTGTTATGTTTTGGCAAGTGAATCTATCTCTTATGTTTTTCGCAATGATTTTTATCATCCTATTTGTATCCTGATATTGAAGGGTAATAATACAAATTAACTTGGTTTGAGTAAAAACAAGAAAATTAATATACGTTTAATATTTTTAGAAATATTTTGTTAAGTATAACAAACGTTTTACATTGTTAACGTTTTTTTTACAAGATATTTTTAATTTATTTTTTTACAAGATTAATTATGATATATTTTACATATATTTGTAACACATTTCATGATTAGAAAACTAATAAAGCAGCTACAAAAATGTCTTTGTCTTCGAAACTTGCGATTAGTTTTCTGTGTAAAATATCTTCACCCTCCCTTTCCATCTTTTTTAATCCATTTTAGTTGGTATGGTGTTAGTTTTAGAGTTTTGAATTATGCTTTCTCTTTAGGTTTTAGAGTGTCAATTTTGGTGGATTAATTTGTCTTCTTAAAAAAAAATTGCATCTTTTTTTCTATAGATTTTCTCCACCAAAGGCAATCTTATTTGACACAATATCAGACACCTCTCCTTTCGAATCAATTTGGCTCCTACTTTACATCACATTCAATCTCTTATTATAAATGTATTTAGTATTTATACAAATCAATAAGATAAATGTACTTTCTTCAAAAAAGATAAATGTACTTAATAAATGAAACAAAATTTTGAAATGGAAGATTGAAAGAATAACAAAGAGTTGTAAAAAAAAAAATAGCAAAGAGTGAATAAGCATTTTCATCCTTGAATTTGCACTGGTCATTCAATTTTGTCCTCAAATTATCCAAAATTGTTAAAACGTTCTTGAAGTTTTTAAACATCAATCAATTTCATCTCTCCGTCAAGTTCGATAGTTAACAATGATGACTTGTGAAGTTAAGTGTTGATGTGAATTGCCAACTCAGATGCCACATATTTATGGACAAAATTGATCTAGATTTTTTATTTTTTAATTTTTTTTAAATTAAAGTCATTACAAATTGTTATATTGTCGAATCGATTCAAGAATTATTCATTAACAATTAGATGATCCTTGAATTATGTCACTTACCATCAAATTGATCTATTAATTATTTATCTTAATTATTTAATTAATCCCTGATACCGTCAACTAAATGCTAAAAACTAAGAATTCGTTCAACTAGAGGTGGACCCACCGTATGGTTGAGTGTGGCTATAGCCACACCAGATTACTATCCAATTTTATTTTTTTTACAAGTCTTCATGCATTGATTATATATTTATCATGTCAATCAAAGGCATAAAAACTTCAATGGTCCAGTGGAAGCGCTTGTGCTTTCCATGCGCTGGAGCCGCGGTTTGACTCTCAAACTCTCCTTTTCACTATAATTTTTTAAAACATTAATATAATATAAATTGTAAAATGGCGTGTAAAGAGGGATCAAAACACACGACATGCAAGCAAATAAATCAAACAATTACCACTAAGTCATAATGTTGGACGTGTTTAAAAGTTTCATCGTCATTTATAACTCTTTTTTGATGCCCAAATTTGAAACTTCAATGGTCCAGTGGAAGAGCTTGTGCTTTCCATGCGCTGGAGCCGTGGTTCGACTCTCAGACTCTCTCGTTTTCACTTTATAATTTTTAAAAATATTAATATAATATATATTGTAAAAAGACGCGTAAAGGGAGATTAAACACACGACATGCAAGCAAATAAATCAAACAATTACCACTAAGCCATAATGTTGGATGCGTTTAAAAGTTTCATCGTTATATATAACTCTTTTCTGATGCCCAAATTTGAAACTTTTCTTTGTTGAATCCACAATTTTGATTTTCCTTGGCATGCTAATTAGTTATTTTTGTTCTTCATAATTTAGCCACACTAAAATAGTATGGTTGGGTCTTCCCCTGTGTTTAACTGTTATTTAATACATTTTGCATGTTTGAAACGAAGTTTCATCTGTGTTTAACGTAACCTCCAAGATCTTCATGCGAAAGTGTTGAAAACCATTTCAAATTATCAATTTTCTACATCCACAAGCATATGCTATTATAATTTATAAACCACTTGCATTCGTCAATAGTAGCAGAAGAAGATCTGATAAAAATCTAAAATATCAACTAAAATATATGAGTTATTGATGAAAAGTTTAGTATATAGTTCATATAAATAATATTCCAAGCATTATGGTGGGTTCGAGTTATATAGTTTAAATGTGAGGAGTATGAGTGTTGTGGTTGAGTTGTGTTGGTTTGTGTCGTATAGTTTGAATGTGAAGTATAAAGAGTTTGTGGAGAAGGTTGTGATTTATAGGTCTTGGGGCATGTATATCTTTTTTTTAGAAAAATACTTCTCTCAAATTTTAAATTAACAAAGTTGTTTTAGAATATTTTTACCTTGTCGTAACCATTTGGTTTACTCTAGTAATCCAAAGTTCGATCAAAAATTGCTCAATGCTGGAATAAATCTAGATTCAATTGAACAACTCGTCTTTGGGTGGAGTTCATTAACCATTTGAGTTCAGCTGTTTGTTTGTAAAATTAATTTTTATATGTTATGCTTTTTTTTTGTCAAGTAGCCTATTGGATAGAATTCACCATTTTCAAGGTGAATAAGTGGGGTGTTCGGGGTTCAAACTCCGGCCCCTACATATAATAATGCATGTCCCTGCCAACTGAGCTATGCTCACGGGGATATGTTATGTTTTTCTTACTGTTATAATAAACACACATATTTAAAAATAATTTTATTAAACAAATTAGGCATAAATTTGCCATTTCACGTGTACTTGAAAGGGGTGCAAATACCAATTAACAAGTCTCATAGTTTGAAGAGCCCGTAAACAAAAACAGAGCAAGATATTGGCCCAAACTTTCTAGTGTTTCCCTCGCCTCCTCCTATATATACAGCAAAATGAAACATGAGCGCCGCAATATCACTGGTTTGATAAAACACTCATTCCGTTTCATACCTTGATTAAACTATCGTAATAATTTGGTACCAGTGGTGTCTTCAATTTAGTCTAACTACTACATTGTTGTCAGATTAACATGACAGTTCATTCATTCATATTTGTATTTTTAAGGGTGATTGAGTTTGTATGAGTTATTATGTAGGGTTTTAAGATTTCAGAGTGTAAATTGCCTCTTCTTTCAGTTACAAGATCTGAGATCTACGGATCGATTACTTGACAACTTTGTTCTGGGGGCATATATTTATTTTCTGACCAAAATCATTGGGGTACTCACAATTTTTCAGATTTATGGTTTTTCTGTTCTTCTGGAACCCCTGTTTTGGTTACATTTCTAGATCTAGGTTTAATAATTTCATAATAATATTTGTGACTTAAGGTTGATTTTTTGTTTGTTATTTTCTCATTCTTTGACTTTTAATTATGATTGTTTTGCGTCCATTACCAATTCTGAAGGATTTAATTGTTCCTTTTGGTGTAATGGCTAGGACGCCAGATTGATAATGTGGTGATCCTGATTTATGGTTTTCCTTCTATACCATTTGGTCTTGGAAACGCCTCATACATTTCTTTGTTGTTATTATAACTGAAATCTCATACTACTATTATTGTTGTGCTAAAATGAATCGATTGTTTTAATAGTAAATAGGCCATTACTCCATGAAATTGTAAGTTTCGTCAAACATGCCCTGAAGTTAACTAAACTTCAATTACCTTCTGAAATTGTTAATTAATTTACCCCTCCGTCAAATTCTTCTGTTAGCTAACATGACGTTTTGCAAATACTTAAGTGTGCAAATTGCCCTGAACTTATTTTTTTATTTTTTTAGCCTTGACTCAAAATGGTAAGTTTTTAAAAGTTAAAAAGCAAAATTTCATTTAAGTCTATGTATTTTTGTCTATTTTTATATTTTTCATTTTTTTCTCCAGACAGACAGTAGTGAGTTTTTTTTTTCTTTTTTTCTTCTTCTTCGGATAGGTTGCTCTGTTCTGTTGTATGCAATGTTGGCATGAGTAATTCACTATAGGTGGTTATCATGCTTTTTGTTGAAAACTTTTCAACTAGCTCGAGGACATGATTTTGCTATAGGTAAAAGACAATTGCCCCCGATGTATGAAGAGAACAACTTCCTATTCAATCCTATGCCTAAAATTCCATTATTCCACAAAACAAAACACACATAAGATGCTTCTATTTCAACAACAAAACACCGCTAATGATATAAATGTTAATTGTAATATTAGATTATAATATCGTAGAGTTTAAGTATTAAAGTTAATTGTTTGACTTTAATATCTTTTGAGTCAATGATAAGAAAAAAAAATATAAAATGTCATGCGGGGATAATTGGAGTTTTGTTAATTTCAGGTGGATAATTGATGAAACTTGCAATTTCATGAGGGTAATTGCCTATTTACTCATTGTTTTAAACTACTAATTCGTATTTAGATCTGTCGTAAAACTGTTGTACTATTATGCTAACATACACTATCAGAATTAAAATTTGATAAAACAATAATTTTCCCAGCCAAAGACTACTATAATAATTACAATTTAATTATAGACAACGAACGAGACATGATTTATGATAAGACAGTATATTTAGAAGTTCGACCACATTCTAGCAGGTGAATATTGAAATTTAGCTGGAGTTTTTAAGTAATGAACTTGAGATTGTTGTGGAGGTAAAGTTTGAGATGTTGATTTTAGTGGATTTTGAAAAAGAGAAACGTAAGAGTTGAAATGCAAATCTAATATAGTATAGTTTCCAATTGAACCTTCAAGTAGTTAGATTTGATGTTGGGGTTTCTCCAAGCTCCTTCAGTGAACAATAGCTTTTTTCCTTTCTTTCTAGTGACATCTCTTTTGTTTTGTTTTGTATCATTTGATAATGGATACCAAATATTTTGTTTTTGGATTCAATGTATAATAGGAGTATTATCATTTGGTTATGTTTTGTCTTAATTTCTACGTGTGCCAATAATATGGTTGAATTTTTTGTTGTAAATTTGCCTAAAAAGCGTGATTACCGTCAGAAACAGGTTCAATCTCAATCTGACCTTGTGTTTTACGAATTGGGGTTATATAATCCGAAGTTATGACAATATTTGGACTACAATTGCAATACAATTGCTCTTAGACACTAATATGCTCTTGGGAGGCTTGATATGCGATTTATTGCGTCTAGATCTATTTGTGGAGGTTTTGGTGTTTTTTTGGTGTTTTTTTTTTCTCTGTGAGGGTTTGACATAGTTCATATTATATGATTCAAACTGTTATTAATTGTTTTAGAATATGTTTTTTTGAACTATTTTGAAACAAGAATAGGAGTAATTTTTTTTTGAAGACATCGGAGTAATTTGAATGTGTTTTCTCAATTTTTAGGCTATACAAGATCATATAATCTTTAACATAATAAAATTGCTTCGAATTATCCAATCCAAATAAAGATAAAATGAAAAAAGTGAAGGGTGCACGAAAACAAATAAGATGAGAAGAAATATTTCATACTTTAAGTTGTAATAAATTGTCGGTGAAAAATAACCCCACACTAAATCTGATCATTCCTTTTCTTCCTTATTTTTCTCTTTGACTATCTCTTAGAAACAATCTTATTAATGACATCATTGATTATATCTTTTAATCTGAATTCTAACATCGATTCGGCACCTTATAAGAGAATAATCTATTCCACTAGACTCAATGTCCTTGCTACTTACTTGCACATAAGGTCATGCTAACCGATGCTCCGGGGCACTGGTTAAACATACCATAAAAGAGAATTATTACTATAAAAGGAAACTATTTTTGACTTTATTATAAATTAATTACACAATTCCAATGCATTAACTACTATATAATTTCCTTTTTCATATCTTTAATCAGTGCCCCAGGAGCACCGGTTACCATTTCCCTTTAAAGAAATTTTTTTCTGAAATGAAGGATAGTATAGAGTAACGATGGAGCAAGTCTTTTATGGTTGTAACTTCGAATAAAAAAAACATAGCACTCAAATCAAATGAAAAAAATTAAAACAAAAATAATTTAATCACATCAATTAATATTATTTAATTTTATACTGTTTAAATTTTTCATTTGACATAGGTGTGTCCAAATATTTTTATCTACCATTGTGTCCATAGAAGACCGGAACCTAACAATGATAATTGAAGAATGACAATAATTAATCTAGACAAAACACCATTGAACACGTGACGAAATATGTGATCCATATTGCTCCCTTAATCCATATCTTTCACGAATCTCTCTTTTACACAACACAAAATAAACATGGCCACGCAGGTATAATTTTTATTTTTTTTTTCCAACAAAGAACATAACATACATATTGTCCTAACTCCAAACCAAATTCAACTTCACCACTCATTCATTTCCAAGTGGTCACAAATTCATAATTCACAATTGACATATCTATAGTACCATTTTTGTTATTTTAACTTTAATTTTCTAGTGAGTTCTAGAAATTAAACTTGTGTTAGTTAGTTAGTTAACAGCTTCCAACCAGCCAGTATGACACAGTGTTTCAGTTTAACAGAAACAAGAAACTGGTGCTACCGGTCAACATTCATCGGTGCAGGTCTCCGTTCCACAATAAATGACCTAAAAGACGGAACAATAATGCATTGTTGGATACCTAAGACCCGAACCGAATCAAAACCAAACCTACTCCTAATCCACGGCCTCGGCGCCAATGCTTTATGGCAATGGGGTCACTTCATCCGCAATCTAACACAGCTCTTCAATGTGTATGTACCGGACCTTGTTTTCTTCGGAGGGTCATACACGTCTCGACCCGAAAGAACCGAAGAATTTCAAGCTGAGTGTGTGATGAAGGTAATGGAAATGAAGTGTGTGAGGAGTGTGAGTGTTGTGGGGTTGAGTTATGGTGGGTTTGTAGCGTATAGTTTAGGTGTTAAGTATAAAGAGTTTGTGGAGAAGGTTGTGATTTGTGGTTCAGGCGTGAGTTTGGAAGAGAAGGATATAAAAGATGGTTTTTTTCCTGTTTCTGATTTGGATGAAGCTGCTAATATTTTGGTGCCACAAACTCCACAAAAGCTTAGGGAACTTTTTGGATATGCTTTTTTTCGACCACGTTGTTTGGCTTGGTTGCCCTCTTGCTTCCTTCATGATTTCATTCATGTAAGTTTGTTTCTTATTTATAAATTTCATGCAAGTCTTTGATTCTTCTTACTGAATATGATAAAATCAAGAGTTAAAGTATATGTAAGGCGTAGGTCAACTGACAATGCCGATATTGTCTGGTTAGACATCTTTACCCTTGTTCTAACTTGGGACCCTTCTTTACCCTTGTTCTAACTCGGGACCCTGTAGTTGTGTGTGAGGTGTTGCCACTTTGTCTACATGGAAAAAAAATCAAGAAAGCAACAAAAATGTTGGTGTAAATTAGTTTTACCTTGACAGAACAATGAGTTTCAATTGATATTAGAGCAATACAATTTAATGTAGATTTCTCAACTCAACATATAATGATTCAATTGTTTTTTGTTTTAGTCAAATGCAGTTTTATGAGCAAACATGATTATAGGAAACTAATCATGATTATGTTTTGTATAATCATGTTTAGGGAGTATGCTTCTCCGAAAGATATCTTAGTTTTATCCTGTTTTTACTTTTAAACCTAAGCCAAAGGTAACTTTGTCAATTTTAGCTACTTTAGCTAGTTAGCATCATGTCACTATCTGTATTGTTCAGTAATATATTTTATGAATCTGGATAAACTTGTAATTGACTTGATTCTTTTCTCATATTGCTTCATTTTACATGAAACAGTTGAATTTGTCTACCATAGTATCCAGAAGCATGTTTGTAGGATAAAAAGAATGTGTTGTGTCTATGTTATGGTTGAATAAGATATGTTTCAGCTGCAACTTTTAATAACTAAACTATGGTATTGAAAATAAAGAGGCCACATTGTGCTAAAACTGATGAATTTGAGTAGACAATGTGCAGGGAGTATGTACAAGAAAAAAGAGAATTGATCCGAGCCATTGCAAAGGACAGAAATCTTTCTGACCTCCCTAAGATATCTCAGGTTCATATCTACTTTATCCTCTTAGTTGGATACAAACATAAACACTAGACACACGGCAATGAGATATTGATAGCGGTTACAATTTTGAAAAATCGAATAATTAAATGTAGTCACAAGTGTAAGTTTTAGACATTAACACGTGTCAGACTCAGACAGACACCGGACACGTGTAAGTTTTAGTTAATGCTTTTTCTGTTGTAATAATTTTGTAATGGTTAAATTAAGAGGCATAATTTCATCTTCTATGCAGCCTACATTAATTATCTGGGGAGAACATGATCAAGTATTCCCTTTGGAACTTGGCCACAGATTGAAAAGGTTAATATTTTAATAACAATCTCATTGTACTTGTTTTGTTAATTGTGGAGTCCTTGTTAAATTTTGAATTTTGAACTCATTGGATTTGAATCACAGGCATTTAGGGGACAATGCTCAAATAGTGGTGATCAAGAATGCAGGGCATGCATTTTGTGTGGAAAAGGCTAAGGAGTTCTACAATACCTTGAAGTCCTTTCTAGTCGATTCACATAGCTGAGAAATAATCTTCCGATCAAGTCCTAGATCAAATGCCAAAAGAGAAAGGAAAACAACTATGGTGCGGCGTAAGGATCTTTGTTTTCGGTCCCTTTCAAGGCTCATGCCTGTTCTTATCTTTGTTCCTAGATCCTCTCAATGCATTCCCTCTACACTCTCTATCTCTCTCAAAATCTTATTCTCTCTCACATTTTTTAGTCTTGGATCCCCTACAGCAGCTGCATGGTGCAGTAGTCATGGGGATCATTAGACCTGGAGAGCGCGAGAGAATCTAACGATCCCCGTGGTTGTTTTACGCGATACACTCTTGCAAGTATAGGAGGGGGTTTAATTTGCCCTAATAACTCTCTTTCTCTCTATCATCTCTGCACATTCTCTCAAAAATTGGACTCTCTAGGGCTGCTGCACCATAAAGCAGTTGTAGAGGATTCGAGTCCCATTCTCACCGCACTTTTACTTTTGTTTTTTTTTCTTCTTCTACAGAGGTAGAATGGTAGAAGAGAAGAGCATTCAAATACAAAAGGATACTGTAAAACGATTGATATTGTTGAAAAACTTGAAAACAGTTTCTTTTTACATCTATCTTCAAAGTAGATGCTCAATAAAACAGTTCACTGCAATTAAGTTCAATTGCATGTTGTATCAATAGACTTTTGGGCACCATCTTAATATTGAATCAAAGCTTATTGAATTTTGTTGTGTGCTTAACAGAGGTATAAAAACATGGAAAATGTTAGCGAGTGCCTCCGGGACACTCTTTAAGGGTCTAAAGTAGTAACTTTTTATGAAAAATTGTGTATTCAATGCTTTAGAAATTGAACTGTTTGACTCTTTTAATAAATAATTTTTTAATTTGAAATGTTTAAAGAGTGCCTGGGAGCATTCGTTAACAAGACCTTAAAAACATTAAGAGTGGAATGAAATAAAAATATTCACAATTCACTATGATATAATAAATTTCATAATGAGGAGAAAAAGGAGGGAGCTAGTGAAGTTTCAGTAGCAACAATAGCAATGTTGTAAGAATGGTTTGAAGTTCAACCTTTAGCTGAGCATTCAGTCACGGTTAAAGGAATCATGGTGGTTATTAAGTTGTGAATCAGAGGATCGGACCCCACCTCTATATATTGCAATACTTTTCGAGACACTTTTTTGTTTTTTTTATATGTACACCAATGCTAAACATTAAGATGCAATGTATTGAGGAAATGGACGACATGGTAAAACAACTAACCATAAATGGTCAAAATGAAATTTGAGTGATGGACAAACGTAAAAAATATTGATACAAAGTTTTTGCCCTCGTTTATCTCTATTGGGAAACTATGGGATACACAACGTGAGTTCTCTTCTCTCAATTAAAAATGTTCCATACATCGAACCCCTCACGGCATGCTTAAGGGACACAAATCCCTATTACTTGAATCAATCTATTGTTGGTTATTTTATTGTCTTTCTTCTAATTTGGTTTCGTCACTAGAAGAATTTTTGTTATATATGTATAAAGACATAATCAAATGACACCACGATGTCAAATTTAGTTTGACACCAAATATTAACTATTCATTTTATTCAATCCAACGGTTTACAGTGATCACTAAAATAATTTATGTTGACAAAATATTTCCTAATTCTCAGTCACTACAATAAATCCTTAATTATTGTTTTAAACCTTTTTTTTTCCGCATTACTTATGGTGTACTAGCCCATCACTTGTTACTTGTTAGAGTCATTCATCATATTGACACATTGTTTTCCTTTCATTCATTCATGTCCATGTTATTTGATTGTTGCTGCCATTTTATCCTCCTCTCTTCTCGCTCATCATGTCTTAAAACTTAATAATTGTCTCACTTGGGGATGAGAATATGCTAGGCCGAGTTAGGCTTTGCGAGGCCTAAGCCTGACCTGTCAAATTTTTATAAGGCCTAAGCCTGGCCTGTCATAGGCTTACTTTTTAGGCCTGAGTATGGCCTTATGAAAGCTTGATTAGGTCTGCTAGCTTGTTTAAAAGCATATTTCATATGGACATCTTTAAATAAGTAATGTGATCCAAGGTTAAATAGACTAGCGAGTTAATAGATCAATGATATTAAACTCTTTTTCGATATTTAACATGAAATTTTAGAGAAATTTACTATATATTATATCATATTTCAATTCTAATTTATAATAATACATTTAAATATGCGAAAAAAATAATGTAAACTAATAAGCTTAAATTACTTTCAGGTTGATAAAGTTATAATTTAATTCAAAGTAGAGTATATAATATAATAATTAATAATATTATTCATATTTACATAAGTACGTCAGCCTAAAAGGCTTTTCTAATAGTCTGTGGCCTGACCTTTTAAGCTAAATATGCTTTTAAAAAACCATAGGTCTTTCCTATTTAAGAAAAAAGTCTGGCCTGACCTGACCTGTTGTAGGCTAGGCCGGCCTGGCCTATTCCCATCCCTAGTCTCACTCTTTCTCATTCACATGTCTTAAACTGAAAAATAAAATATAATAATTCGAATTAGAAGATCTCATCCCGTTACTTTCTTTTGTTGCTGCAATTTACTCCCTCCGATCACATTTATTAGTAAAAAAATATTTTGTAAGTTCATTTGATATTTAATGTATTTGGTTTATATATAGACCAAATACATTAAGTATTGAATGAATTTAAAAAAAATAAAACTTTTTTTCTTATAAATATTACCGGAAGGAATATTTTCTTAAGTTGATACTCATAAAAAAATGATTTAATATGATTTTTATTTTGAATTTTTAAAACGACAATAAATAGAAAAATGCAAGGACTAGAAGCTATGTAGATTCTTAAAAAAAAAAAAACCTAGATAAGCACTTTTTTTATGAATACAAGTATAACTTATTAATTATCCTAAAAAAACATTGACTAAAAAGATTTTTTGTTTGACTAGGACTAAAAAAAAGATATTAAATAATTAATATATTGTAATTAAAATATCAATAAATAGAAATTATTAAAAAGTTATTATTTTTAATTAATTTAAATATTATATTTTTTTTATCAAGTTTATAAATTTTGTTTTATTGGAAAATTCTAATTGTACTAAAAAAATCACCATTAAAAAAGTGAAATAAAATTTTACTACAGTACTAGTAAAAGAAAGTTTTTTTTTTTCTTTTTAAAATTACTACAAATAGAAGAAGTACACATTGATATTCATGTTGTTCCGTGCCCCTCGAAGTTACAAATTTGACTTTAAATAAACATGTGTGTCGTGTCTTCACTTCACTTCAATTCAATTCAAATAAATTCTCTATGGTCTCTCTTTTCGCTTCAAAACAATCACCACCTCTTTCTCTAGCATATTCTTAAACCTCTTCAACATTTTCACTCATCTTTATCACCTTATTTTTCAGTTTCATAAGCTTCACATTTTTTCCTTCACATCAATGTTTGCATAATTCACGCCATGTTTTGAGCTTATCTTTTCATTTGAGGTTAGACACTGTCACCCTTTTGACTCTTGTAACAATTAATGTTTCATTATGTCTTCTGTTACTTTATTCATTATTTGTTTCAAACTCTTGTGTTTTATTATTGATAGAGATCGTTGAATTTCATGACTCATTCGTGAAAAAGCGTGTTGTCTTTGTATTTATTTATTTTCTATAAGTATGAATGAAAATCTGTATCAAAGATTTACGACACTTACATACAATACAATGCGCATCAACCACTTGCGCTAGGTACGTGATTTTTGTTTTTGTATATTATAGATGTTGACTTTAGAGTGTTTTAGAAGAAATTAATATATAAAATGATACGATTATGAGTTTGTACCAATGTCAACTCAGATGAGCTGTTTTTACGAGCTATTGTCCATATTCGTTGAGAAAAGTGAGTGTTTATAAACTATTTAGTCTAAATTTTCAAGCGATGCGAGATTTTTTGGTGTATTTGAACATTATTTGATTAGGATTTATTGATGAGTGTGCATGTTAGGTTTGTTGGATTTTCCTTGATGAATATTTAGGATATTTGTTTATTTGGTAAATGGTCTTCATCTGAGTAGGTGAAAAATATATTTGGAATATACAACTTGTTGTGTTTTATTATTGAGAGATCATTGAATTCAAAGAAACATTTGTCAAATAGTCTTTGTAAATGTTGACTTTAGAAGGTTTTAGGAATTTAATGTTTTGGATTTTATAAAATGATATGATTCTGGATTTGTGAACCTCAAGACTACCGAATTTCCTTTCTAAGGTATTATCTGTGCTTTTAGTCTCGATTCTCAAGCAATTTGAGATTTTTTTGTTTGTTAAAACAAAATTTCGGGATTTGTTGAACTTTACTTGATGAATATTTGAAAATTTTTGCTTATCTCATAACTGGTTTTGAATTGAATAGGTGAAAAGATAATGGTGGAGATTTGAAAAGGACAAAGAGTTATACTGCAAACACAGCTCTGGCCAAATTTGTAGAGATAGCTAAACCAACCGGAACAGGCTTTGGTCATCTGTTTTCCGGTTTTCGATTTTGCTCAAACAGGTTTCTATGTCTTTTTCTACCCCTTCCTACTGATTATGGTTAACAGTTGATTCAGTGTAATGGCTATTGTGAATGTGGTGCAAGCGGCAATTTGACTTAAAAGGAATAGCTAAGAAGATTGAATTATAGGATTTAGTATAGGATTCATATTTAAGGATGGAAATACTAAGGTGCTTTTCTGTTTTGAATGAAAGGAAGGTTAGAAAAAAGGTAACTAACAGTCAATTATATTCAGACATAGTGTAATTTTATTTTTGTTTTGTTTTGTGTGGTTCCTTTAACACTTGTGATTAACCTGCTTTAGTGTCTCTATGTTGGTTGTTTCTTTAGGTGGGGAAAGAAAAGTATTCTAAGGAGAATTTTGATACTCTACTTGCCAAACTACAACACTCGGTATCATTCACGACGTGTAATTCAGAGCCGACCACTTTTGATCTTACTGTGACCGATGGTTTTCAGAAAAATTCGAGGAACAATGTTAGGGTTATGAGTCTTGAGAGTCCTGTGAAGGCTGAAGGAGGAGAAGCTTATGAAGGTGGAGATGAGAATGAGAATGAAAATGAAAATGAAAATGAAAATTCTCCCTCAATTAAGAAGGAACTCTCAAACATATATACTCAACTTGATGTACCTGTTGCAAGCAAAGAAAGTTATGATCCAACAGATAACGACCAAGCCATCAATGAGTTTGAAGATCAAAGTGATAGGTACAGCCGAAAGAGCGCTGATACAAACAATAGTGGACATGTGAGTGATCCTGGTATTGGGAAGACTGATTTCTTGGCTTCACCAAAGCTCAAGAGATCGTGCTCTAACCTTGAAAGCAGGGATGTTCGTATGCAGATAAATGAATACTTATCTCCTTTGCAGGCACAGTCTTTTGAAGACTTTCGAGATTTATCAATAAACCCAATGATTAATCTTAAGAGGTCTAGGTCTATGACAAGTCACTGCAGTGCTGATCGAGTAATGTTGAAACGGCATTCTTCAAGTCGAGTACTCCCGTCTGGAAGTAAAAAATTGTGGTGGAAGTTGTTCTTGTGGAGCCATAGGAACATACATAGAACATTCTCTAGAAAATCAAAACTTGTTCCTGCTATTAGTTCCTTAAGCAATCAATTAGGGTATTATTCTTCAGACACCCTCGAACCAAAACAAATCAAGGCACTGAGACACGTGCAATCGTCTGTATCAAATACTACGCACTCCCCTAATAAAAGCATCAATGATGATGATCAAAGGAGGAGCAGATTTCAAAACCAATGGTTTGCTTTTTCGACAGAGACATCTTCTTATGCAAGGGTGGATGCATGGGTCAAAGATCTTGAAATTCAGGAACCAGCACTGGAGGATGATCCTCTTGATGAAATTGCCGGAAGCATTTCCTTCCCACCTTCTCCTGATGCCGGTAGATCAAAGATAATAAGCACTTCTCAATTGACTCATTCAAATTCCAATCTTCCGAAGGATATTTTGTTAGCCAATAGTATGGTCCAGTCTCTAAATCCAGCTTCATCGGTTGCTCACATATCCGGTGTTGGTATAAAAGCCATCCCTGTGATTTCACACTTTTCCAATCTCCGCTCAGTCAATCTGTCCAACAATTTCATAGGTATAACTTCACAAGTAGAATATAATTTAGCCTTAGTACAGCATAAATTAACAACTAATCTAACTCAATTTATTGACTCACTTTCTTTATTATTGTTCTGCAGTTACAATCTCACCAGGATGTCTACCAAAGAGTGTTCAAACACTTAATTTGTCAAGAAACAAGATTAGCACCATTGAGGGCCTCAAAGAATTGACTCGGCTGAGAGTACTTGACCTAAGTTACAACTGCATCTCAAGAGTTGGACAAGGTTAGTGTCTATATTAACATATTCTCAAAGGACGTGGTATATCCCTTGTTTGAATCCTGATAGAAACAATCTTTGGCCTGACTTTACTTACCCCTTGGCTGATCTCCGTAGTATCAGAGTCCCCTTCTCCTATAAACCGGAGGGTTAAGACCAAAAAAAAAAGAATGAAATTTGTTTGTCTTTATTTTTTTTATGAGCATTACAATTATTCACTATGTGATTTGTCAGGTTTGTCAAGTTGTACAATTGTCAAAGAGCTATATCTTGCTGAGAACAAGATAAGTGATGTTGAGGGGCTTCATAGGTTGTTTAAGCTAACAGTTCTGGACTTGAGCTTCAACAAAATCACGACAACAAAAGCATTAGGCCAGCTAGTGGCTAACTACAACTCACTCCAGGCACTTAATCTACTCGGAAATGCTATTCAGAGAAACATCGGTGATGAACAACTAAACAAAGCAGTAACCGGTCTCCTTCCAAAGCTGGTGTACCTGAATAAACAACCCATCAAGGCTAAAAGGGCGATGCGGGAAATATTGACTGATAGTGTTGCAAAAGCTGCACTTGGGAACAGCAAGAAGCGGAGCTATGTAAAAAGATCAGTAAGCCAAGGAGGTTCAAGTTCCAGCAGAGGTCATAGAAGCAGTGCAAGTGTTGCACCGAATAGCAGGATCCGGAGAAGGAGGTGAAATTCAGGTTGACAGTTGCTTGTAAAAGAAAAACCTCATTTGAATACTGTTTATTTTGGTATTTTACAATGTTTCATTTGTTTATACAATAAGATGAAACTTTGCGTTTTGCGATGAATAGTGTCTCTTGGTTTGTTAAGTGTTGAACTGATGAGTTATTCATTGTCTCCAACTTTTGTGTGTGGAACTTGACATGATCATCTGGGTTTCATTAGTACTATCCAACATTTTTGTGAATAATGTTGTCGCTATATTAATTGTGATTTGAAATTTATCTGAATAAAGAGCTACCTTTTAGAAAAGGAAGCTTAGTAGAAGTTGATGTATATGAATTGGAGCACCAAATTGTCTTTTTCACCATGGGATCAATTTATAAGGAGGCACTATTTAGTTCAGCTAGTAAAATGATCAAATATGGTGAGAGGCTTGGCCCCTAGTTTGTTTTGTAGCAATGGAAGATCAAAAGCATGTATCACTTATTGGAACTTTAAGAATCTCAGGTTATGTATTTACTGCGATACCGTGTCCCAGCACAAGTCACTGCAAAAGCTACAACTGTAAGCTTTCATTTCGACGTACATTCATATGTGTTCGACCCTAAATCCAAATATGCTATAATTTTTTGTGAACCAAACACATTAAACTCAATTCAGTAATTGACAGAGGAATACAAAGAGGAACATAATAAAAGATTCGATCAGCAAATGAAACGACCGCTCTAGCTAACAACTTAATAAGTGAGCAGCCATAATCACTTACCTCCACCAAACAAACTTCACCTCAAAGTTACAATTCAAGTCTAAAATACTTCTAATACTAGAAACAAGAGTGTGAAACTCCGATGCACCTTTGGCTCTAGCTTGGATACTTTCAACCAGAATTTGAGTCAGATAAAAAAGTAACACTTGACAGTCCAATCTCTTGAACCCATCTAATAGCGTTTAAGAGCGCCATAGACTCGCCTTCATAAACTAGCAGCTCCGGACAATTCTATCCTGATAAAGCCTTCATAAAAGTTCCTTCCCAGTGGCAAATATAGCATCTTGATACCTTCTAATCGATAAAAACTAGCATCAACGAAGCACTGAAACTCTCTATTCGCTGCAGACCTGCCAACGGTATGACTGCTATCCACTGTCGTACCATTTGCTGCATAATTCCGCACAGCCTTCCACTCTACCAACAAGGACTAGACCATGAGTACAATTAACTTCATTTGATTACACAACCAATCGTTCCGGTTCAGCCATATCCCCCAGACCACTATCAAAACACGACTAACAACGTCTTCTGTATCGCGCGCGCAAACATCAATTAAAACTGTTCCCATCGAGCCAAACCTCTGAATTCTGGACTGCATAATAGAGAATAATCCGTAGCGCGCCAACAATCAACACTAGCCGAGCATTGAAAAAAATACATGATCAATCTACAGCTCACAACGAATAGGACAGGAACATGCCTCTTGACGGTAGGAAACCTCTACAGATACGCCAAATCAACATATCTTCTTATTTTAATGTAAAGCTATGAATTGACAGAAAGGAAAATCAAGTTGAGACGATTATTATTTTTATGTAAACCTACATGTGTCTTTCTATTAGAGCCATTCTTGCAAGAGGAGATGTTACTTGTTAGACACTAAATTTAGGTAACTCTTTCGACGAAAATCTGAATTGTTGTTCGTTATAAAATGAGGCAAAATGGAAGAAGATTACATTTTCTTTTGTGACAGGAAAATTATATCTTTTAACAGAATGCATTAAAATGAGGGAAATGGAAGATGCTTAGATCTTTTAACAGCACAAAGGATTAAATTAGGTGTTAAAAAAAAAATATAGATTGGATCATTAGGTGATGTAGAATACTCATCAAACAGCACAAAGGAAAGAATATGAAAAAATGATCAAAAAGGTATCCGACCTACCGGATTCGAACCAGTGACCTAAGGATATCTATCAGGCTATTAACCCACTACAGTCCTCCGCTCTACCAACTGAGCTAAGGTCGGCTGTGTTCACATAATGAAATCAAATAAATATATACCAACTTACACATCAAAATGAAACAAATGAAATCTTCTATTATGAAATTGAACCACTTAGTTATCACATTTTAGTTTCAATATTAATTTTGTATTTTTCAATTTTAAAAATAATTAAGTTCTTAAAAGCAAATTTGTAAAAATGTTAGATTAAAAATGTGATATATGTATTCTCATCGTAAAATGTTTAAAGACCGTTATTAAATCACAATCAATTACTATATGTATAATTTTTGAAGATGTTAGAATAAATGTTATATACACCATCAATGTAAAATGTTTAGACCGACGGTGTTTATAACTTCGATTCTAATTTGAGACAAAACTAGAATCTATGACAAAAATATCTAGATAATTGATATAAACTTTGAAGTGGATTCAAAGACGATTGTAAATAGTATTTATGATGATAAAGATTACGTCTTTAAAATGGAAACTATTCTTGACAATTGTAATATTTTAGGCTAAAATTTACATTAAAATGAGCCAATTTATTTTTGAAAGAAAAAAATGACAATAATCATTAAAAATTCTTATATAAGTGAATGAGTTATGATTCAAACTTGATCACAATATTTAGCCAAATAATTTCAACTATTTGCTGCATGAGCTAGAACTCATAGACAGCTAATATAAATTCTATTAAAAGTTGAATAATTCAACTGATTTTGATTAAATTTTGAGAGTTGAGATCGTGTAATTTAATTCCAAATAAAAACAAGTAAAATATTAATCTAATACTAACATTACTCGTTAAAACAAATATACTACTCCTTCTGTTTCTAAATGAGTATCGTGTTAGCCAAAAAAATTGTTTTAAATTGAATGTCACTTTCAATTTCCAATGTATTGTTAACTTTTTCTTTTCAATTGTACCCTTCAATTAATACTATATACATTATTTCCAAAATATTATTTTTTTTAATGAAAAACAAATCAATAATTAATTAGGATAATTTGATAAAATAATATCTTTCTTTTTTTTAATTAATGCATTTTCTTAAATACTCCTTCCGTCTCACAATTATTGTTTTTATAGCATTTTTTATTTTTCTCAAAATAATTGTCACTTTACAATATCAATGCAACATTTATTATTTTTTCACCATTATATTCTTATTTATTGAATTTAATTCAAATTAACTACTCCACTAACTACAATTAATAAGGGTGTTTTAGTAAATGTAAAAATCTTATCATTGAAATCAACACAATTAATCATTTTCTTAATAATCGTGCAAAAACCTTAAACAACTAATATTATGAGACGGAGGAGTATTGTTATTTTCAAAGGGAGGAAGTATATTCTATTTTAAACAACTAATCCCTGTCATCATCTGAAAAATAGTAACACCAAACTCTCGAAATTTCTTGAAATCTCTTTCTTTATTCCACCACTTTCACATCCATGCAAGTCACTTTGATTAAACACTCCGCAGAACCCTCTAAACCCTTCTGGCTTTTCTCCAAAAATGTTTTTCTTCATCTTTCCTGAACCATCACGAATATCATTACCTATAATGACCAAATTATCCCCATCACCCTCTATATAATACTCTCACACACCTACCATTTCCTCATCAAAATCAACAAACACAACCAACATAACAAACAACACTTCACTCTTGCTATATTTTTTTTTGAACAATAATGTCTATCATTCCAAGTGTGTTCGGTACAGGACGAAGAAGCAACATCTTCGACCCATTCTCTCTGGACTTATGGGATCCATTCCAAAACTTTCCTACCAACAACGAAACGTCATCATTCGCTAACGCACGCATTGACTGGAAGGAAACACCGGAAGCACACATCTTCAAAGCCGATCTTCCCGGTGTGAAGAAGGAGGAAGTGAAGGTTGAGATCGAAGAGGATCGTGTTTTGAAGATAAGTGGAGAGAGGAAAATTGAGAAGGAAGACAAGAATGATACCTGGCATCGCGTTGAGCGAAGCCAGGGAAGCTTTCTCCGACGATTTAGGTTGCCGGAGAATGCTAAGGTGGATGAAGTGAAAGCTGGGATGGAGAATGGAGTGCTTACTGTTAGTGTTCCTAAGGTGGAGGTTAAGAAGCCTGATGTGAAGCATGTTCAGATTACAGGCTAAATCGTCAAAACTGTAGCCTCTGTCTATGAACCAATGGGACGCATAAGGTGGGTTCTTCCTTCCTAGTGGGATTTTTTCCGAAGCATAGTATATTTTATATAATAAGGTTGGAGATGAACAGTCACCCTTTAATGTGATGTATTGAATGAAATAAATGTGTGTGTATAGTTGGGTTGATTGAGACAGGTATATATATTATGTATGGTGAGTGGTTTGTGAGTGTTGGTCTTATGTTCTGTTTAATATTCATGTTGATTAAAGGATGGTCTGTATGCAAAGAGCTTTTGAATATAATCAAAGTTTCATTTGATTGAACTATCAATGCTATCAATGATCAGTTGATTTTATTTTTTCTAAATTGAAACAGTTATTAATTAGATTTATTAGTTAGATTTTAGGGAAAATAGACTCACCTCCCCTGAACTATGTATATATGTCACTTACACCCCCTCTATTTTCTCAATTGACATTAGTCTCCCCTGCCGTTAAGAGTTTCACACCTTCCGTTAAAAAGAAATAGAAACTTCAGCCCGTCCTCCTTCTTTGTCACTTATATTATGATTGAATCATATGCAACCTCACTACCTTTCACTGTGCCGCAACACTCCATCCCTCACTCGAGAAGTATCATCACCCTCCTCCTCCTTGACCTCCTTCAAATTGAGGGCCTCAATCTGTCAAGCCGTTTAGTGTATCTCATTAATGGGAGATGGAAGAAGGAAGGTAAGATGAAGATTGAAGAGGGTGCAGGAAGTTTAGGTTTGTTTGTGTATTTGTTTCAAGCCTCCATCACTGCCGTGTATTTGCTAAACTTTAATTACTTATTCACTTTAATTATTAATTTGTCACAATCATTAATTTTTTTTTCTTCTGAAACACTTTGATTTGAAACCTCTGTTTCACCATGGAAATAAAACTCGTACATTATTAGATGTCTTTTCCTTCTCAATTGTCTCTTTTGTTCTTTCTTTTCATTTACTATTGGGTATTTGTTTCTCCAATATACTCCGGCTTTTTTATGGGGCTTATTCTTCAATTGAAACAAAGAAAAAGAAAAGGATTTGAAAAGCTTTCAACAATAGCAAGAATATCAATGGTTTCGTGGACGAAGACCGCTATCAATCATCATCATTAATTTTAACTCAGAAAAGGAATGGTTTATTTAAACGGAACAATAACAGAGTTAATTGACTAGGGAGGTGTCCATATATTTTAAAAAACCTTAGGGGAGGTTAATGTTTATTTTTAAAATAGAAGGGATATTTGTGTCATTTAAAGAAACCTCAAGGGAGGTTAATATAATTTCTCCTAGATTTTATTATCTATTGGTTGATCTCTAAATTACCATGAATCTTTTTCTTTGAGAGCAGATAATTACAAACAAACAAAAAAACTTACATTTTCACCTTAACATTTGTCTATAGGTAACTGAATGAAAGTATATTGGTCTGAAGTGAGTAGTAGTTTACTATATAGTAGTGCAACCAAAGGATTCAAATCTTCTAACCCTTAAAGTGAAATAAACATCATGCATTTGTCTATGTCTACTCTTATTTTATTACCATTTTTCTTTTGTCTCATAATCAGGATCGTGTTTGTGGCGCGGTTTGGTTCGGTTTTGAGGCTAATGTCATTCGAATCGCAAGATAAAAAAGTATGGGGTTTAGTTTGGTTCGGTTGACTTTTAAAATAAAATCAAAACCAAACCAATGCGGTTTGGATTAAATCGGTTGGTGCAGTTTTTTCAGACAATATTTTTTTTGTTTTCAACATTAAAATCAAATTAAAAAGGTAAAACACAACATATTTCCCGCGAGTTTGTTGTGCTTCTTGTACACTCTCGTCGTGAATAAAATTTGCTTACTCTAAAAAAAAAAAAAATTTCAACAATAATTTAAATTTCACCGAACATTACAATTTTATTTTTATCCAACAATGTCCTCAACTACATAGACTAAATTAAACATGGACAAAAAGTAATTCAATTTCGTAAGAAATACAAAAGTCTAAATTTTTTATCATTCCCCAAAAGTTTAACATAAATAAATTTTTGAAAGAAAATTAACAAGATAAAAAATATGTCATTTTATTAAAGTTTTCAGAGTTTCTATGAGTATTGGTTTAGATGATATATATTTCATTAGTGTTTTTCTTATATTGCGGTTTGGTTTGGTTTAGTTCGGTTGGTAAAATCAAAACCGCAAACCGAACCAAACCATGCGGTTGAGTAAAAAATGATCCGAATATATCCAAACCAAATGTGGTTTTTTGCGGTTTGAATTTGAATTGGTTTGATTTGCGGCTTTTCTATTGAATTAGTTTGGCTTTGAACACCACTATTTATAATGATTCAAATTGGTCCCTGAACATTTTGACGCAAGCCATTTTGGTCGTAAAAAAATAAATAATAATAGCCAACGTAGTCTCCAACAACTTCATAAAGAGGATACATGAGTTTAGGATCAAACTTGATCCAAGTTTCTTTTTTTAAATAAGCAAAATTTGATCCAAATTTTACTGGTTGGGTGTCAAGTTACGGTCATGATAATGTACAACATTGCATGCATATAAAAAAAATTGGGCTAGTCCATTCTAAAAAGAAGGGTTAGTACATAAATTTTAGCTTAACTGAAAGAAAGAAAAAATAAATTAAATTGTTTGGCCACTCCGACGTCCACTTGTGTTTAAATTATCTGTGAATTTGTCTATCTAACAAGAATTTGGGTTAAACAAGTTCCTCCAGTTTGTTTGATAAAATTTCTAGGTTTAATGAAGATATCCCAATTAGTTTGGGGCTAAATCTGTCTTTGCTAATCTATTTTTGCTTTCTTTCTTCCTCCTTATTCCATAAATTAAGTTGCTATAGCTGTTGCTTTTAACAATAAACCTGGGAACTTCGTAGGGGACCACTGTCTTAGGAGAACTTCGTCTGTTTCTATTGCTCCAAACCAATATGTATGTAAGTACGTGTAAAATATTAAAGCTTCTCACTTCTCAGCCAATCACTTTTAGCCCCAGACAGTGTTTTAACTTTTAGCCAAATATTCTAAAACCTAAGTTGTTTGATGACAATAACAGTATGATATACGTTGGAACATTGGTGTGAACCCGAATGCCAACAATATCTAATAAGCTGCTTTGGATCTAATAAGTTTCTCTAATTGTGAAGATTATGGTTTGTGGAATTTAAAAAAATGTAAGAGACTACTAAGAAATTATAAAAAAAATCCAAGAGACTAAATTGATCCTTTTTATGATCACTGTCTTGCTGATCAACTTTGGACACCAGATTTTGATCCTTTGGCGATCAGCATCGACCGCACGCGTGTGTGGAGCAGAATCCCTGGCCTAAAACTCCTCAAAAAATGAATAACGTGATTTCGATTTCATATTATAAGTTGTGATAAAGCTTTCTAGTACAGCTTTGTCGAGTTTATAGGGAGACATCAAATTCAAATAACCCATAAAATGATAAAATCAACAATTCTATGATATAGGGGGAAATTGACCACTAAGCATTTTATACACCACAACAATGAGCAACAACTTATTCTATCATATTATTCCCAATAATAAACAATTGTGTTTATGAAACTCTAATTAAACATCAAAATAAAAAATAAATCTACCAATATTCTTTGTCAGCTGCTCTGCTGCTTGTGTAGTAATTACATGACCCTATGCACGCCTTACGGCTGCACAGGAGAAGTGGTGGTATCATCCTCTATTGTTTTTTCTTCTTCCCTTTTTGATCCTCACTTTGTATGGCAGAACTTTATGGAAATTGGAAATGAATATATGTATATTATGGTATAGTTTCTTTAGGACTTTTCAATGAATTAGATTGCATGTTTCTTAAAGAAAGGTTTCTGGCATATCAGGAGTTTCTCCTCACTGTTACTTTCAATTTCTATCACTCTTGCTTCCCATTTCAGCTGTGCTGCTAAGACTCTAGCTGATTCTATTAAAGGAATTGTGTCGCGAATTATAATCCAACCCTGCACAAATGACAAACAACAGCATATCAGAAGTCCTTAGAAATGATAAAATCAAGAGTAAATGTCCAACTTAGTCCCTCACTTTGCCAGCAGGTGTCAATTTGGTCCCCCACTTAGATAAAAATGTTAATTTAGACCCTCACTTTTCAGAAAGTTTGTCAAATAAATCTCATGGTCCTAAATTTGTTAAGTGTAAGGACCAAATAGACACTAAATATCTAATTTCAGGGACCAACTTGATACTCCGTGAGTAACTCCAGGGACCAATCTGACATGACAAACTTTCTGATAACCTAACAGAGGGACTAACTTGATGAACTTTTTTGCTAAGTGAGGGACTAACATGATATTTTATAAAAGTTTGGTAAAAGTAAGGGACCAAGTTGGGCAATTCATAGAGTGAATCACCAATTCTAAGAGACTAACATGAAATTTTATAGGGGTCGCACAATTCTGTGACCTAAAATAAAAAACTTCAGAAGTGATTTTTGAAATTGAAAATTCTCTAGATCAAATTCGTCTCTTAGACACAATTTCAGGTAGTAAATTAATTGACCCAAAAAATCTGATGTGATAGTGAATTTTTTATTTTAGAAATAATTTAATAATTGCATTAATTTCAAGTATCAAATTGTCTGATGCCTACAATTTGAAGTACAAAATTGATATTTCACTCTAAAACCAAATGAGACCAAACATTTTGAGATGTTTCAATTTTGGTTTTATCCAAGAAATAGGACTGGCATCACCATACAGACCACATTTAGAGCAGTCAGTACACAGTAGGGCTGCCTTATATCAATACATCTTTGCATACCCTCAATTATTTAAAGTAACTTTTCTCAGGAAACAAGTGAATATATAAATAAATGGAAGGAAATGAATGGAGATAGAGTATATAGTTCACTTTATCAAATTTACATACCTCTGGGCGAAGTAACCTGTCAATTTCAATGAACAGATCAAGCATGGTGCACCTAAGTGGCTGGGAAAATTCAAGGGATAGAATCCCTGCTGCATGCACCAAGTCATAGGTTCTTGGGTATGTCGGAAAGGCCTCGCACCTAGAGGCCACACAAAAATGATTATAATAGTTAGAAAGCTTTAATCTTGTCTAGCAATTAGAAACAATTCTTCAAGTTTAAATATTTTGCAAGCTTAAATCACCAAGTTTAAATATTTTGCAAGCTTCATTATTAATTTCTTACAACTTTCTCAACATATTTGTTAGCAAATGTCAGATATTTGAATTCTTGAACGTCTAGTGAAACAAAAAAAAAAATTGATAATATCACCAAATCATAGTTTTACACATGGCAACTAAAATAGTTAGACCATAATCAAGAAATCGACATTAAGATTTTACCTCAAATAGTTAGACCAAAATCTAAGCTATAAAGGAAACCATGACTATGTAGTAGGGACCAAGATTTAAAAGATTGTTGAAAGAAAGTAAATTTAGCATATGCCAGGGAATCCATATAGGACAAGAGGAAGGAGATTAAAGTACCAATCATGCAAAACGCCGACAAAACCTCGGTCCTGGATCAAGGGAAGATAGTTAGGTCCAGTTCTTGGGACCACGTTCATTACCCACACAGACTTTCTAGCTTGCAACAAAGCAGAATTAAAGCCACCAAAGTTAGCATTCATGTCTAACACATTTCTGAACATGTTGTAAGGCGGAGAAGGGTCCTCGTCACCGGGCCTCTTCGGATGATCAGAAAATATTACAGGCGACAGGAGTGACCAATAATTTTGCACTGCTGCTTTCCAGCTGTCAGAGTCCTCACCAAGTTCATCAGGCAGCAATCCTAATAGCAATAAGAAAAATTTATTCACTAAGAAAGTACAATTACAGTACAGTCACTTCCATAAGAACAGAAGTTATATAACAATTACCATGTATGGCTAACTCATTCTTGTTCAAATTTGCCCGAGAAGGCCATTTTTCCCTTTTTTCAATTGAAAGCCAGCGGCGGGTCTGTGTTCCTCCTATGCAGTTTTGAAGTTCGCGATAATATGGAGACTCCACATCGAGACCTCTACCACACAGAGGCCGAGAACCTTTCTTTCTGGTAATAAAAACAGGTAATACCAAGAATTAGGCTTACACAAAAGTGAAATAATTTATCACAAGTACATCATGTGAAGCAGGATTACCTTGATGTATAACAATTCTTTTTGCTTGCTTTCTTAAATACAACAGTTTCATCTTGCTGTGATAACATGTCCCAGCACAGATTTTCGGTAAAGTCGTGCACAATCTTCCACCTTTTCTGATTCTCCTTGTTACGAGCATTTGTAAGCGGTGATGTCCAGACAAAGTATCCGCCCGGTCTTAAAAGTCTATCAGCTTCAATCAAGAGATTGCCATCTATTCCACATAATATGGTTGTCAATTAGAACACAAGATTTAACACAGAGCAAAGTTATGGTTCAGAAGCCAGATAAAAATTTTAAGATCCTAAACTCAAATACCTTTCTGGTCCCAATCAATGCCACATCTTGCACAATGTAACATATCAAAGGACAGGGATGGATATGGCAACTGTTTTGAAGTGAAAGAAGCAATCATAGCAGGAAGACCTCGCTCAAGAGTAAGCTGAACTTGGCTACCAGAAGGCTCATAGTTTGCAATGCACAAAGTCAAAATTTGACTGTCAAAGAGGTGTGCTCCAAAGCTACCATAGCCACAACCAATATCTAGTACAGTTCGAATCTGCAAGATGCAAACGTTTATCAATCAAACATCATTTAAGGTAAGGAATATCATAGTCAAACTTAATTCAATTCGGTTTCAAAGTCACTAAAATCTATCAGAAGTCAAAACACAATTCCAGAACAAAGTACAAGCTAAAAGCATTACGATACTCATATGATAATGTATATAGTTAATATCCACAGGGTCCACCAACCACTATATGGACCAACACATGACGGTTTTTGATGTAGCCGAAACCGCAAGCAACAGCGATTGAGATCGCATCAGCCGCGTTTGACTGAGATTCTCAAAACCGTAACTGCAACTACTATTCAAGTCAACAGAAAATCCCCCCCTATATACGTTGAACCCAACACCTAGTATGTACCAAATACGTGAAGTATGAATGCGACGGATAAAGACCACCGGAAAAAAATTAAAGCAACAAAAACTCAATTATCAATTCCAATAAAGATCACATATATGTACTTACACCAGCTTGTATGAAGGAAGATTCATTTCTAAGTCCAATCATTTCAGCAATCTGATGCGAGTAGTCTTCAACCCCATCAAACATATGAGAGGCTGAACGAAAGGAAATTTGTTCTTCATCCAACATCATCATCCTGCAATTGAAAGGAAAAAAAAGTTATAACTTCACTAGCAAAAAGTGTGATAGATATGGATATCCGCAACCGTAATTGCAGGTATTGGCAACAGTATCGAAACAGCAATTTCGCAATTTCGCCTGCATCAGCCAAATATTCCAGCAATATACAGGTCCTCCGCGTAACGCAATTACGAAGTTACTTGACAGTGAAAAGACACATGTTAGTTACCTCTTGGTCAAGCTTCCAGAAGAAAGAACCTCTTGTGCAGTGATTTTCACATTCGCAACCCAAATAACATCTTTTCCAGTAGGCCATCTAAGAGGAACTTTGTAATTAACTGGTGGCAGAACCAAACAATTTTGACTCTGCTCATATTCACATTTCCTTTCAAACTCATTTCCATCAGAAACATTAAAGCAAGGAACAAAATTTTCCAACTCAGGAGAACAAGATTCCAATTCTTTCCACCTTGAAGCACCCCTAGAAATCTCACCAATATCCAACAAATCTGAAACAAGTTTCTCTTGAAGTCTCCTATAACCATGATAAACACGACCTCTTGACGAAGATGACAAATTCAAAGTCCACAAAAAAGATCCAACAAGAGCAAAAACAACTATAAAAACTAAACTAAATTTCACCAAAAACATCATCAACTTAAAACGGCTTCTCGGTGAGCCAACACTGATCGGATCAGATGCAAAACCATTCTCTTTATCTGAAAACAACAACTTCAAAGGAGACCTCAATGCTAAAGGGGTGTGATCTGAAGAACCCCTTCTATCAAAATCATCTTTTTCTGATTTATCTTTGGATTGTGAGTCCCATGTATCATCATTGATGTTTTCCAGTACACGAGTACCGGAAACACCTCGATGTAGAGGCCTAGACATACTCTTCCACACAGAAAAATTCAATCTTTCAGTCTTCAAACTTCAAACAAACAATTAATGTTGTTGACACTGAAAATGATGACTAAAAACCAATACAAGAGTGTTGTTTACTTCAACATAGTTATGAGTTTTTTGAGAAAAACCCTTTTTGAGAATCCAGCTCCAGTTGAAGAATCACAAGTCTACAATACCAAAATGAAAAGAAAAAAAAATGAAAGTTAAATAAGAGAGAGAAACTAAGAAGTAAAAAACAAAACTTTTTCTTCTGAAAAGGGAATCAAAAACAGAGGAATAAAGACAAGAAATAGCAGTAATTAATTCACCGCATCTGATATAAATCACGGACCCAGTAATGAAATGGATATATACCAGTCACCATTATAACCAAAAACCAAAAAAATTGAAAACTTTTAACTATATGGGTTGGTGAGTAGCATTAACAAACTATAGAATAGTGAATTTTCACTTACAAGTCAAAAAAATCACTGTTGAATTCAATGGTTACTAAAAAAACAACAGCAAAGAGATCAAAGAAAAAAAGTAGCAATAGTATAGTACCTAGTAGTTTTGTTTGATGGTTTTTTGAAGATGATGATGTTAACTTGCAAAGCAAAACACAAGAGGTTAATGGTTTTGTTGTGTAGTGTTGTGTATTTTTCTCTCAGAGTCAATTCGTCGAATGATTAATGTTCATTGGAAATGAGAGAGAAAAAAATGAGGGGGAGAGAAAGAAAGAGACAAAGAATGAGTTTGCTACAAGTAATAAGAGAAGGAAGCAAGATGCAAGCAGATTTTGTACTGATCCGATCGTGAGCACAGACACTGTCTGCTCGCTTCGGTTTCAGTACATTATTATATACTCCTAGTACTAAACTTTCTTAAATATTGTTTCTCTAACTTTTAGAATTTTAAGATTATTTTTTTTGGGTACAATGAATTTTAAGATTTTATCTGATGGTAAAAAGACAAAGTTATGTTCTTGTCAAGAACATGAACTATGTCGGTGATGTGTCAGGATCAAGGTTTTAGGTGCTTAGGTTTAGAATGAACTATGTCAGTGATGTGTCGGGATCAAGGTTTTAGGTGCTTAGATTTAGAATAAGTGTCAGCGAATTTTTAGAGTTTGTGTATGTTGCAAGAGTGTTATATCCTCATTGTGGTTAGATCACGAGCCTCAGACTCGGATGATTGTTGTAGTCAACCCAAGTCCGCGTTGTTATCGTGTTTATCTTATATTTTACTATATAAAATTAAAGATGGTTGTTCTTTAAAACTTATGTGTTGTTCAAATCAAACGAACATCTTCATCGAAAGTTATCTTTCAATAGAAAAAAAAAAAGAGTAACAAAATTTCCATCAAAATATATCTTTCGATAAATTTGAAGTCTACAACATGGAGGTCTATAGATGAAATATCAAAATTACACATGACCTTTTATGGGTGCAAGCCCGTGCTCGGGTCATGGGGCTAAGTCCTCGTATATGGGCTTACTTGCCTTGGTGATCAGAGATTGAGTATTTGTTCAAAGTATATAACGATCCAAGTTCAAATCACAATAATTTTATCGAAAGGAGATAAATATAAGTCATTTATAAATTTTATTTGACTGGTTCTCATTCCTACCTTAAAACAATTATATCAAAATGAAAAGATTATTTCCCTAAAATCTTTTTCCTCAAAAAAAATGTCTCTAAAATTTTTTCTCAACTTTTATTTATACAATTTTGCCTAACAAAGAAAAGTACTAACTAAATAGATGTAAAATTACCTAGAGTTTTTATTTATCTTATTTTCCCTAATAGGAAAAACCTAAAATTGAATTCATTTGTTTACTTCAATACGTTTATTATCTCTAATTTGTAACTCAAGAGCACTTAGATAAGATGATTGGGGATATCTTTCAGCTTAACCATATATTTTAGGTCTGAATACAACTCGAAAAATGCAACAATGTTAAAAAATTTAAAGAAGAGTTCTATCACCCGTTAATCTATGTAGTTTTGTGCAAAAGATAACTATTCGTAAAAAAAGAAACTC
>Ga0315914_1000488_pt1 | contig 50099 bp, 21 predicted proteins | sample MpolenodulesMG_FD_203920 | JGI IMG/M metagenome (GOLD analysis project Ga0315914, IMG submission 203920) | Medicago polymorpha root nodule microbial communities from Los Angeles, California, United States - elongated nodules | ecosystem: Host-associated > Plants > Roots > Nodule | place: USA...
CCCCCCCCAAAATCCACCAAGTCAACCTTATATCTCCTACTTCTATTTAATATTATTGACACTTCCAAGAATTTGAAAATTTTAAATTTGATTTTTTTATTTCATCAAATAAATCTCCAATTCTAAACTAATTTGAATCAATAATTCTGTTCTGCCAATGTTTGGAATAGTCTAAATGAGATTTAAAATAATGCTTATCTAGGCATAACTCTAGTCTCTATGTCTAACCAAATTTTCTTGTTTTACTCTAATTGAAGGGAAGGGATGATTTGGCATTAGTCCAGGCAAGGTGGGCATTTGTAAACAAGGATGAGAACTTGCTTACAAGATTACAGAATATCAATTTATCGTTCCACTTTGAGGTTGAACAGCAGGTGAATGGTATCTTTATTGACTTCTTTGGTTTCAATGGAACTGCTGGTGTCTGGAGAATAAAGGCCCTAGAGGAGAGTGGCGGCTGGTTAGAGCGAACAACTGTTGAGGACATGGACATTGCTGTTCGTGCTCATCTCTGTGGATGGAAGTTTGTTTTTCTCAATGATGTTAAGGTGCGCTATATTTAAAATCTTGAGGCTTAATTTGAAATGTTTGAGAGTCTTATATATGTTCATTATGCTTCTTGCAGTGCCTCTGTGAGCTTCCAGAGACTTACGAGGCGTATAAAAAACAACAGCACCGCTGGCATTCTGGTCCAATGCAATTGTTTCGTATGTGTTTTGTTGATGTACTTCGTTCAAAGGTATTGAATTCTTTCTTTGTTTTCTTTTTAGAGAAGTTGAATTCTTTTGAATCTAGGAGACTAATATGAAATCCTTATTCTGTTATTTTTGCTATTATTTTTTATTTTAAGAATGGTGTGCTTAATTATAATCCCTGTAAGTATTTTAAAGTCAGAACTTGATTTTTGATGTGTCTTTCAACAACAATATCTAGGCAAGATTTGAATAACTAATGCATAAATTCACTTACTAAAATACACAGGCATGAAGTTGCCTGTTGTGATTATTATTAGCATAGTTTAAGACATTGTGCATAGACAATGACATTCAGATTTGTATAAGAAGGCGTTGATTCAATGGTATCAAATATTATATTCATGCTATTAAGTTACATGAATATTTTCTGGGTTTTTTCTTCAGTGATAATATGATTGTAAACTTATTAGTGACCTGATGAAGGGTTAATGACTTAATGTTGTTTGTTGCTGTACACAAATTAGATACATGAATTTTATTTTTTTTAAATGCATTGATGCTTCAATTGCATAGAGATTAACTTAATACTATATATTTTAGCCTGTTGTTCAATTTGTTATCAAACTTTGCATTCAAATTTAGTTTGTTTATCACGTCTCTAATAAGTTTACATATAATAAATTTAGTTATATGTCAGGCAAGACAATATTATACGGAGTATGTTTTCAATTTCCCGGAAAAAGAATGGAGGTTAAAAGTTAAAATCCAACAACTATGAAATTTCTGTTTTGTGAACTGTGCAATTTTTTGTCTGAGTAGTGTTCATGGTGACCCTGCATTAACGAAAAGGCATGGAAGGGGGCCGGAGGAACTTAATACGTCTCAAATTACATTAACGGAGCAATTAGGAGCTCTCTCTGGACTCTGGCCTAAAGGCAGACAAGATGCTGTCTGACTTAAATGCAGGGTCTAAGCTGTTGTGGAATAGTGTTGTTCAGATTTAGTGACCTTTATTTTTCTTATCTTTATTTTTCAAACAAAGCCATCTTGCGTCATCATTGGCTGAAGGTTATGCTGAATGACCTAATTGTTAGATTCAAATGTTATCTTCTTCACAATGTTCTCTAGAATAAGGACTAACAAATTTTACAAAAAATAAAAGAAAAGGGAAATCATCTGAGCCTCCGCATGAAGTAATCAACGACAATATCATCATAGTTAAAGTCTCTGATAGTGTATACATTAAAAAATGCTGCTTATATTTGTATGAAACTTTTGGCCATTGAAATGCTCATATGCCGCATATATGCAATGCTTGGTTTGTCTTCACTTATATTGAAATAATTTGACTTCTAGAAAGGTATACTATTATGCATTGATGATTGAATTCTATTTGTACAGGTTAGTTGGGCAAAAAAGTTCAACTTGATCTTTCTTTTCTTCCTCCTGAGGAAGCTTATTCTGCCATTTTATTCGTTCACGCTCTTCTGCATTATTCTTCCATTGACCATGTTCCTTCCGGAAGCTGAGCTCCCAGCCTGGGTTGTTTGTTACATTCCTGGGGTCATGTCTATCCTAAGTGTTCTTCCAGCCCCACGGTCATTCCCATTTATAGTGCCTTATCTTCTATTTGAGAACACTATGTCAGTAACTAAGTTTAATGCAATGATATCCGGATTATTTCGTTTCGGAAGTTCTTACGAATGGGTGGTTACAAAAAAACTAGGAAGGTCATCAGAGACAGATTTGGTTGCCTATGAAAAGGAATCCGAACCTCTAATGCGATCTAATAGTCTGCATAGATCTTCCTCAGATTCAGGTATTGAAGAGCTAAGTAAACTAGAACTGTCAAAGATAGCTCCGAAGACCAAGAAAAATCGTCTCTACAGGAAAGAACTTGCTCTTGCATTTATTTTGTTAACTGCCTCAGTTAGAAGCTTACTTTCTGCTCAAGGAATTCACTTCTACTTCCTATTATTTCAAGGGGTAAGTTTTCTGGTTGTTGGTCTTGATCTGATTGGAGAGCAGGTTAGTTGAGCTCCAACTTTTAGTGGATGCAAAACCTCCTTTCAGATCTTCATTGATTCATGATAAAAGGTCACAATGGCCAAACCTTAAACCTATCTCGGAACATACTTATTTTGAGCCTAAGATGTTCTCAGTGGTTTTGGCTACCAAGTTACACAGCAAATCAGTTGTTGCTTGGCACCAAATTTGCAGTACTGTTTGCTTTTTGTTGTAAAGACTACTGCCTCATTGTTGTTGCCAAGTCATATGCTTTATAAGTTACATAAAAGTTGTTTCAGTTCTGAATGGCAAAATGTGTTGACACTTGAAGAAGATAGGTTTCTGGCCTATAAAGCAATATATAGTTCTTGCCTGCCTGAACTGAAAAGGTGGAGATTGTTAGATTACAACATTTGTTATTCTTTTTCAATATTTCGATAAACTGTACAATTTCATAGTTTCATTGTGTTGTTGCTTAAATTGTATTTGTTATTGAGACACTCAGATTTCTGGTACAAACCAAGATTGTTAGGAGCATGTTTTCTTGTTATTCATCCATTTTTGTGGTTATTTTCATCAAATCAAGATTATGAATTCTAGCCTTGTAAATTAATTTCAATCTTAGCTTAATATAACAAAAATAAGAATGAAATGCATTAATGTTATCCAATTAACCGAGAATGTGAACTATACGTATAAATGTACGGAACATGTCACTCACTTCCCCCTCAGTTTTTGGGGATTTAGTGTATGTTCGATTTTGTGCAGACAAATTTTGATTTTGAGAAAATCGATTTTGTAAAATTGATCCTGACTTAAACGAGTTCAAAATAAAGTGTTTTATGTTTAGATACATTCATGTAGAAGCAAGTGGACAATAAATTTGAGTGTTAAAATCAGTTTTAGAATCAAAAGATCTATTTTTAGTTTCGTAGAATCAAATTGAGGCAAAATCAATTCAACTCGAGCAACTAAACATGTTAGAATCAATTTTACATCCCTAAGTAATTTTAGCCTCTAAATTCTCTGTTGTCTTTTTTGTGTGTTAGTTGTTTATCTGTGTCGTTGTATGTTTGTAGTACTTAAAATCAAGTTACGGTGGATGTCCATGTTAATTCACCTTGTATTTACTTAATTTTTTTTTTTTTTATGTAATTTCAAATTATTCTTCTTGACATATATTTTTTTTCCTCATACGTTTCATTTATTGAAAATATAAGTTTTTTTTTTATGTAATTTCAAATTATTCTTCTTAACATATTTTTTTTTTCCTCATACGTTTCATTTATTGAAAATAATTATATTTGAGACATGTTAAAAAATTAAAGATGGATAACTTGATTGACATTTGAACTTTTGATTAGCTATGAAGTCTAACCCCTTTCGATGAACTCAACTTCAATGGTCGTATATCTTGTGCCGAACCTCTTTCTATTAATATACTTTGACGGTTTAAAAAGCTCTCATTGTGTGCGCTTTGTTGACATTTTCATTGTAATTCTGTTTATTTACCTAATAATATTATGTAATTCCATGTTTACTTTGTAAAAAAAACTCATGTGTCAATCAAAGTGAGTGTGTCTTTTACTTTGACTCTCGTGGAAGTACACATTAGACGAATCATTATTTTTACGGTTAAATATGTTTTTGATCCCTATAAATATATCAGCTTTTCGTTTTATTCTCTCTAAAAATTTCCTTCAACTTTTAGTCCCTACAAAATTTTCAATCACTACTTTTAGTCTCTATTTTTAAGTAAATTTTATACTTTTTAATGAAATTATGCAAAAAAAAAAAAAAAATTAATTTTTTTTAACAAAACATAAATTGAATATCAATTTTTTACTGCCAAAAATATAAAAATTCATATTTAATTCATGTTTTGGTCAAAAATTCTAATTTTTTTTTTGGAGAGATCCTTATAATATTATAAATTTTTCTGGAAAATTTAATTAAAAAAAATATGAATCCTACATATGAGTTTACTTTAAAGGAGAGACTAAAAGCGAAGATGAAAATTTTTTGGAGGACTAAACGTTGAAGACATTTTTTAGAGGAACTAAAACAAAAAATTGACATATTTATAGGGAACAAAAACATATTTAACCCTTTAATAAAAGAAAAAGTGTGCAACTGTGAATTAAGACCGTATCAGTGATTCACGGGAAGTGTAACTTAAAACATGAATGTATTCCAGCACTTAATGAAGAACCAAGATAAGTCTTGGTCAAGTTTCTATATAAAGTAAATTACGTATTGTTGTATAAAATTCACACAACACCGACTTGACTATCTATCTAGTAATATCCATAGTACTACCAATAGTGGAATTGCTGGATAACACGTTTAACTAGCACACACGTATGTTGGATTGGTCAAATTCTGAAAACTTGTGTCATTTTTCAAAGTCTTGCCAATAGTAAGAAAACAAGCTGGTGTCCATTTAACATGTGCAATTCTCCTTCTAATTTATGATCACCATTAACATTATTAATTTTTTAAAATTTCATATTGTAAATATTTTTTTGGTTTTAGCCATTGGAAAATGTTTTGATTATTTTCCATCTTTCCAAATATTTGAAAGTATTTTATTAATTTTGGTCAATCTATCATGCGATATTCAGTTCCAAGTTCCAACTTATTTGTCTTTTGAAAGATTACATAAACTATTTTATGTGACACATAATAATGCATGTGTGTGAGGATGTCATGGTATCGCACACAAGTTGTAATTTAATTATGTCAACACGGATTTGATCAAGTTGTAATCTGTATTGAATACAGAACAAGTAGAAGCCAACTAAACTAAAGTAGAAACCAAGTAAATCGGTTGGTGGCTTGGTACTTGATAAAACGAAGGATGCACACTCATGATAATTGTAGCACAAGAGATTTGTCAAATATTCTAAGTTAAATCTCTTCAATTGTAGAAGATAAACTTCTATGTGAGCTTGCGTTGAAGAAATTTGAAAAATATTTTCCAAAAGTCAATGTGTTTGTCTACAAGGGTATGCTTCACCATGGTAGAAAATGTCATCTAAAAGTTTTTATAGATAGATTACACATTTGGTAGGAGGGGACCGACACAACTCAGTAATTTCATCGGATTCGACTTCTCTAAACTGAATAGTTAGTAAAGTGATAAAATTAAAGGTTGATATTGTATTTACCCGTGATATATTATGTATGTTCTTGTGATTTCAACTAGAAAAAAGTTCGGTGGGCACCAAAATAAACTATAAAATATATAAAAAGAAATTATGTTTTATAAGCATCAAGTACAAAGTTGATTATAAAAAAAATATTATATAACTTAAAAATTCAAAATAATCATGTACGCATTTCGAACAACTTAATAATACGTGAGATGGAAAAGAGGGTGAACCACGATGTAATTATTTAAATGTTATTCCTTTCGTTACTAATTATAAGCAAATTTAATTTTTAATGTTCATTCAATTAATGATGTATGTGGTCCACAATATGAACCACATACATCATTAAATGAAGAAAACTAAAAAGACAAATTTGTTTTTAATTAGCAACGGAAGGAGTAATGACTAACAATGATACCGTACAAAAATTAATTTTTTTGGTGAGGTGGCACCCACCTAAACCCTAATGTGACTCAGACACTTATCAACCATTAAGTTGCTTATCAACTATAGCTGTCAAAGCGGGCGGCCCGACCCGTTTAGGCCCGGCTCTAACGGGCTTCGGGCTTTATCGGGCCGGGCCAAAAAGCCCGGTTGAAAAACGGGCTTAAAATATGCTACTCGAGCCCGACCCTATACGGGCCGCGGGCTAAACGGGCCGGCCCATATTAAAAATTACATTTTTTTATATAAAAAAAGTACTATAAAATACTCCTATAAATTTTTTTATAAATAATATTTTTAATATGTTTAAATAATGTCTAGCATCAAAAATAAATTTTAAACATTTTTGTACAAACTTTGTAAACTAAAACGGCGAGGAAAATAATTTTAAATAACTAAGTAAACTTGACCTATACAATTCTAAATCTTACAATTGTTTAGCACAAAATATGGATGGTAGGTAAAACAAATTAAAGGTTTTATAAGGTCTTATGAGTGTGTTTGATCTGCTAAAAAGTAAGTATTGAACAAAACAACACGAGAGAATAATACATTATAAGACAACACATCTCATGACAAACTTTTGTGGTATTAAACAATTTTTTGTCTTATACAGTATTTGATGGATGAAAGAGTATTTTAATATTTTAGATAACTTGTACTTTCGACAAAAAGTTGTCTTATAGTTTACTAAACGACAAAAAATTCAATTTTTATCACATCCCTTATCCTAATTTGTCTAATCCCTAAACAATTTTAGAATCATTTATTTTTTACTCGATCAAACATACCCTATAATTCTTTTTCACCCCATCAAAAGAAACAAAGTTGCTAAAAGGCCAAAAAAAAGAAAGAAGGTGAATCCCTATGTTTCAAGGTAAAAGAGATCAATTGACCCAAAAAAGGTAAAAGAGATCAATTGACCCAAAAAAGGTAAAAGAGGGTGGGGGTCCGTAAATGATAGTGGAAAGTGGGTGATATATCACCGTGAAAGCTTTGCTTAGTAGGGCACCTACCCTAATGATCATTATAGTGCCTTCTAAAACTCTCAAAACATTCTCATTTGGTAGGGCCTCATTGATTTTCTTGTCATTTTAGTGGGAAGAATTTAACGATCTCACGGAGAGAACATTTTTTTTTTTGTTGAGGAATGAACATTTTTTTTTCTTCAAATTTGGTTTAAAAACTATATGTATTATATCATATATTAATTTTTGAAATAACTATACAAATATTTATATGATGAGATACAGCTGAATGCTTGTGTAAAAGGATTATTAATGCATGACAATTGAGTTCTTCTTTTTTTTCCCCCCATCTACTAAGGAAATATACTTCATTACATATGATTATGACCATTGAACTACACAAATTTCTATATATAATTAGGTAAATTGAAGACCCACGTTGGTTAAGGATAGAATTTCATTTGTTGCAGTTGGTACCTAGCAGAAGTGATAACATCTATAGAACAAAACACAGAAAAAAAGGAAACGAACAAAAAAGTATTTTTAAAATTGCACATTTCTATATAATTTTTAGGATACATTAGTAAATTATAGAATATCATTATATGCACATCTCTAAAATTTTCTACAATATTTTAGTAGTACATATAATAAAACTAATACTACATTTGTATTAGGCAATGTCATGAAAATTCTGAAATATGTATTATCTAAAATATACCTCCCACGCCTATAAATAAGAAAACTTGTTTACAATTGTATTTAAGTCTTTGAGATGTAATGCTAATAATATTGAAGCCTTCACCACACTATATCTCTCACTAATTAATTACTAGTGTGTTGCCTCTCATCCCATTCTCCTTAACATTCCACTTCTTGCTCACAAGACTAGTTTAATTTGGTCCTTAAAAAAACTAGTTTAATTTGTCAATCAATTTCATCTCTATGTTAACTTTAAATATTATCCATAACAAAGTATAGCGTTTAAATAATGATGTAACAATTTACGTGAGTTCAAATTACCTTCATATGTATAGGGGCTTAAATCGTAAAAAGTCACACAATATACTCACTCTTGTACACGTCTATATCAAACTCCAAACATATGTTTCAACAATTTCGATTAATTCTCTAAAGAATCAACGTAGAGGTGATTTGAAAACTAGACGAATTGTCACATCAACATTAATATTACACGTCGCCACAAATAACGTCTGATGTTAATGATGACGCGGAACAAGTTCAAAGACTATTGTTCTATTCTAAAAAGTTCAAGAACCAAATTATACAATAGTGAAATATTCGAGGTCTAACTTACCTTCTCACTCGATTTGGAAAAAAAGGAGGATACAATCTATTTGATAAGTTACCTTTTAAAGAGGAACATGAAACATTATCAAAACCCTTTTGTTTAGAATTTTCGTTGGTGCTTATACAAGACAATTACTGATCATAAAACTCTGCCACGTATCTTGTCAGATTTATGCTAACCCTTTTGTTTGTTGTTTGCTTCCTTGGCCAATACATGTTAGTTTTATATTTTTTATTTTGCATTAACATTATGCAATGATAATAAAAAAAAAAAATGGAATCCCAATTGTTTACGACTCTTCATTTCTAGAATTGGTGATAAAAAGTTCTTGCTTGAGTGAAAAGGGATTTTAGGCAAAGCTTGATATAGATATATCATATATGTACGGTTTGAAAATTAAATTGAAAGAAACCTTCGCTCCTAAGTCATCATCTGAAAGAAAAAAGAAATTTCAAAATTTAATCAAATCTCTTATTTGAAGCTTCTATAATACCAAACATACACTTGATAGAAATTTCAACCTTAGTTCATGTGTAGTTCCAAATTCTCTCTATGATTAAAGAGATCACTTGATTAGAAAGAAAAAGGAAATTCAATTTAGGAGTGTTAAATATTTAAAAAATAGTAAATCATATTAAATTTTTGGCACCAGATATCAACTCCACTAGATGGTGGTTGAGGTTATGTTATATTAATTAATTTCTTTTTTTTATCAATTAGTTACTTACCATTATGATTGGCATAGGCATAAATTTTAAAATATAAGAACTCTAAAGAAGAATAAAACAGCATGTACAGTTGATAAAGATAATAAACTAATTAAGAATCAATCCCAAGACACGTCGTTGTATGATTGGGCATTTGTAGTTTTTGGAGACAACACTGTCAGATTAACATTTTTAATTCTAATTTACTAACAATTTTTTTTATATTCTTTATAAACTAAGAAACATAGTATTATATAAAATATATGATATGAAAATACATTATAAAGCACAACTGTTCTGAGCAAAGCACTACATATAAAGCATCTTTCTAATTATTAAATCACACACTAATCTACTATCTAATAATACACTCTTCAATATTAAAATGGTTAAGACCACAACCTCTATATCTTTTGTTAAACCCAAAACACTGGATTTTTCCTAACAACCCCTTAGAAAAAGATTAGTGTAATATATTAAATGTATCTTTCCAAACCTGAAGTCCACTAGAAACCCCTTTTCCTACTCACAAGTTAATAACAAAAGTTGGTAAAGATCATATAATAAAGCTCCATGCAAGGTTCATTGGCCCTAGTCAGAATCTCACCACTGCCAACCTGGGATTCTTTTTAAGCTTACTTATATTATTTGTTAATTAATTAAAAATTAGTGTTTTGTCTAAATGGAGCGGTTCAAACTTGTAACATGATCATCTAGCCTCTAGCCTCAACTTTTTGTAATTTTGTATGATATAATAATATACTCAAATATAAAAAAGGGACAAATGTCCAACATAATATTATTTTTAAACTATTTACATGGAATATTTATACGATAATTAATATATATTTAAATATATTTACTTATATCTTAATTATTGTATAAATATTGGTGAAAAATAAAAATTAAAACACAGAAGCTTGTGATATTGGTGAAATGTATAAAAACTTATATTATATGAAAAACTAAGAGCACAAGAAATGTAGAGTAATTGTCAACCAAAAAAAAAGGTTAAATAAATGTATTGGTAATAATTTCTAATTAGACTTTTGAGACAAAAAGGAGACCCCACTATTAATACAGCTGGTTGCAACACAAGTGAGGATCATGTTAATATCAACCAGATTCTGCAAAATAATTTTTAATTAGACTTTTTTTTTTGTAATTAGTGATTAACGAGATTTTATTCAAGACCCACGGATATTCTTAATGGATATGATGTGATGTACGAATTATTGAAAGTATATAATAGTAGAAATCTGTAGAAGGATAATGAAAGCTAATTAATTGAATTTTTTTACTTTAATTTAATTTAGCAATGATACATTGATGCAATATAACACTAATAATTTGCACCATACAATACAGAATCAATGCTAAGATTTTACATTGAATAATTTGTAAAATAGAGGGAAAAAAAATTGCCCAGAAGAATAGAAACTGAAATAATATAAAGGGAAAAAAAATAAAAATATAAATGACTAACTTAAAAAACTAACAAAGGTTCTATATATTGAACAGACCTAATCAATAATGGCTTAATTAATTATAATCCATGGGGTTGTTGGAATTAAATCTTTTGTTGTATACAGAAGTTTTCCTGATCCTCTGGGCTTCAATTCAGGCGTAATGAAAGGTGATTAAAGCTCAATTTTCATTTGTGTTGCTTGATTTGAACCTGCATTGGACCAAAAATAAATTTTAAGGTCAAATTTCTGGTGCCAAATGAAAATGACATTTTATTAACATGTCAATAATTTGTGACATTGATTTTTTTTTCTTTTTTTTTGTTTTATTACCGTTGAAACTTGGGGAGTGTATTGGTGTATTCCTGTTTGAAGTTTGGCCAAATCCCATCTGAACAACGGTGTTTAAGTCCTCCTCAGAGAATGTTAATGGATACTGATAATCATTTGAAAAATAGAGTTAATTAGAAAGAGTTCAAAACACTGGTGAAATAATGTACCTTCATATTTCTACATATTGGGACAATTGGGTCATGTAATAAATAATAAGATTTCAAAATATATTTGTTTTGTCTTAATTATTTGGTTATTAGGAATAACGAGTCTGATAGTTTAGAATTCGGTGAAAAAGTTTGTTAGTCAGTAAAACTCAATCACTTGATTTATTTAATTTTAATAATTATTTTAGAATTTTAAGACTTTTAAAGTCCAAATTGATAGACTCGTAACAATTGCATAAATTAAGTTGATAATTAACGATAATTTATAGAAAAAAAGTAGAAGTATGTTGTTACCTGAGAGCCACCTTCATTAAATCCATTTAGGAAAGGTAAATGCATGCCAATGTTATGGCACAAAGAAGAATCCAGTGGTTCCACTGAGCAGTGGGACCCATTTGTATTAGGAATGTTATTATGAATAGCTTGGTTTTGCTGGGGTTGTTGCCCATAAAAGGATGGTACTGAGGAATCTAATTGGAATATTGAGTTTTGCAAAGAATTATTTGATTGAAATATCTGAAATCATAAAAAGAAAAATAAATAAATAAATAAACAACTCATAATAATAAAAAATGTATCAAGTTTTATTGAAAAAGCAAAATATTATCTATAGAGACTTGAAACTTACATCTTTTGATACAACAAGACTTTCAATACTTAAATCCATCTTTGTGTTCACTGAAGACAATTTCATAGACAAAAACTGAAAAAAGAAACCATAACTTAATGAGCAAGAAAACAAAAATAATGACATTATAGAATTAAGATGCTTATTGGTGAAGAGTTGATTACCTCAACTTGACGCTGCAATGACTGAACATAATTTATAATTTCATCAAGCATAAGTGCTTTTCCAGTAACCTACAAGGAATAATTAATAATTCATAGGCATAGCCAAGTTAGTGAAAAAAGTACAAATTTTAGTAACATGAAATTAAACCAATTTGTTTTGTATTCTAATTTAGTAACTTTTGAAAGTTTTGCTTACCTTATTGCAACCTGGTACAAGATCTTGGAGAAGTTTCATCCTCTCACTAATTTTCTCCCTCCTAACCTATTTACAATCAAAGTTCATAAAATGTCAACTCAAGATATGAAGTTGATACATTTTTGTTATGTTTTAAATTAAGGCTTGCAACTACTATTGGATATTGTGACCCACAATATCATGGTTTTGGAAGTAGAATTCAGATTCTGTACCGATTTAACACGCTGATACGGTAATCATATAGATGGCCGTTGGATCGAAATTAGATTGTCTAACTTTCAAATTCATTTTTTTACATTTAAACAAGTTAAAGTAAAATTTGAACTGTCTGATTTTGATCCAACGACCATTGATATTCTAGCTGCATGAATGCAGCGAGTCTAAATTCTCAAAAGTCTATATCAGAGCCGCAATTGTATAAGTCGAGTTTATCCACGATTTTATGTAAATATCAAAGGTCGCGACGTAACTGATTTCACAAGAAAAAACAAAAAACACTTTTATAGTAAAACAAAGAGCAGTAATTCTTACTCGTTCTGCAAGACTGTGACTGTCAGTAGCTTGACCTCTTCTTGCTCTGACATGAATGTAATCTTTTTGAGGTTCAGGAGGTTTTGAGTCACTCTTGTTCTGTTTCTCTTCCCCTGCATTTGTAGTACCTTCTTTGGTCTCTTCCTCCATATCCCTGACACCATATTCATTTCTCTCACCCTCACTTGCCTTAATTTTCTTTGCATTTAAGTCTTCACCACTACCTTCTACACCCTAAAGTCAAAAAAGAAATATGAGATTCAGAAAATTCCCAAACACTTAATTTAATTTGCGAGAAAAAAAATCTTTTAGTCTCAAAGAAAACAAACCAGAACAATTTAGTCCATACTGTTTAAAGGTATATGGACTAAAATGAGTCTCGCAGTTTGTCTCGGTGACAAAAAATCTATAATGGGTCCGCACTCTTAAAAAATTGCAGCTTTAGTGCTTTACCTTTGTAGGATTGGAAGAGTTTGGTGCTTTTCCTTTGGAAGAAGAAGCTTTTCTTTTCCTTGAATTCATATCAGGTGAAGCTTTCACACCAATTTCACCATTTGGTGTATTTTGCTCAGATATTGTAGATTCCTCTTGTGAATTAGCCACTTCCATTCTATCATTTTCTTGTTGCAATGGAGAATTCTTGTTGTCATGGTTAACCATTTGAGATCCAAATGTTTTGAGTGATGGACTACTTGAAACTCTTGATAACTTCATTCCATTTTCCATTAAAGTATGAGATCTTTGAGCTAATTCAACATTGTTCATCACCATTTGGTTACCTCTCTCATTGAAACTCTTGCTACCAAAGCAAGAGAATTTCGCAGCCCTTTGAACAAAACCAGGATCAGGTGAAAATTCTGCCACACTAGACATTGGTTTTTGCATCATTGGTACAACCAAAGGGTTAGAAGAATGTTGTGAGATCTCACCAAAAGTTCCCAATTTTCCTATTAATTCTCTCATCACAAAATTTTCATTGGACATATTGTTGGGATTTGGTGGTGATGATGTAGCTGCTGGGGATGAGACAATTGAACTAAGTGCTGAATCAAAGTTAAGGTTTTGGTCCGTTGACTTGTCCCAATTTGGGTTGAAAAAACAATCTTGGGTTTGGTAAGGTTCAAATCCAGCATTTAAAAAGAATTGGTTTTCCATAATGGACTAAAAAAATTCAGATCAAAGATTTTGATGAATTATGAGATAGAACAAAATGAACTTAATTTTGAGGTAGTTTTTTTTCTTCTTTCTTTTGGTTTGGTTTAAGTCTTTTATATGTCCTTGAAACTAGAAGCAAAATGGCTATGATTTGTGAATTACATTAGAAAAGAAAGAGAATTCAAAGAAGTAGTAGTAATGTGGCAAAGAGACACTAATTGGGGTGTTGGGAGATTTTGATGAATTGGGGTTGGATTGAAATTGAGACTTGAGAGGAAAGACTCTTGAGGAAAAGAGAGAAAAGGGAAAGGGAGGGAAGGAAAAAGATTAGGCCATCATGGGTTAAATAGACCCAAAGGACAAGTAGAAATATTCAGTTTGCTATTTTTTATAATAATTATTATTATTACTACTAAAGGGACTTTAGTAAAGGCTAGCATACAGGTAAGGTAAACCATAGACATAGAACAATTGTTATTCAAAGTACATTGTTCCTAAGAATATTTCATAAAATATTGAAGACGTTAAAATAATAATGAAAGATTAAAATTATCTAATGTTTTTGTTTTATTATACTTTTTAAGAATTGGTTAATAATACTTTACAAACATTTTCCCTCTCTATCATTCTAGTCCAAAAAAAATAAATACTTAACAAACATTTATTTATATAAGAATCTTAATCAATAAATCATTTCATGTTAAAATTTTATTAGTATATTATATTTATATTTATGTATCTTTTTGTTAACAATAAATGAAGAGTGTCTCAATGAGCTTAACTCAGTTGTTATGGATATTGCATAATATATGCAGAGGTTAAAGTTTGAACCCAGGCACCCCACTTATTTTCATCTTATGAGATGAATTTCTAACTACTAAGCTATTTGACAGAAAAATTAACAAAACGATAGGATTTTTTTTTAAGAGACAAAATGATAAGATGTTGTAATTGTTTAGGGATGATAGGGTATATTATTGAGTGGGAGAGTGAGTAATTACTACTAATTAATTAATTAGTTTTTGTTTCTATATTATTATGTGTCTCTTAGTTTTGGAGGGAGGAGCATCTCTCTCCGTAAAAGACGGAGGAGGGTGTGTATGCTGCCGGGCATTGGACGTCAAAACAAACACCCGAATTGTCTCCTTCCTTCCTTTTTCTTAAACTTTATAGCATAGTCTACACTTCACAATCCATGTAATGGAAGCCAGAAAAGATGATAGCTACATTAAATATATTCTAATTTTCTTTCTATTTTTCTTCCTTCCCTCTTATTGTTATGACCTTAAGTCCGTAGCTCAACCTCCTATCGAGATATTGTTCGCTTTGGGTCTAACTCCAGATTACGGATTTTGTCATTCATAATTGACATCTCGATGGAGTGCGAGTGTTGTTAATTTTTTTAAGTAGAAAGTTCCTTACATAATACTAGCAGATATTGATCAATATAGTTCTTAGAAAAAGCAATGTAATTGATCAAATGGATAGTGGCCAACCGATTCGACGTCTTAAGCGTAAGAGAAGTGAACAAATACTGCTAGTATTTTCGACGAATCAACTGTGACACTTCAATTAGCATTACCTTGTGTAAGAAAGAAAAAAAACACATCGTCTTTTAAAACCGAGTGAGTATAATTAAGCAAGGGAGTATATTTACCATCACAAAAATAGTATAAAATAAAAATAATGATGTTTGCCATAAGAGGAAAGTCCTCTTGTCTTTATTTAACTCCTAAACTAAATTTGCATTAAATACTTGTAGATATTACTGCTCTAGTTGACCAACCAATAGTAAGATACAAGCTTAAATTCAATGCACTTGTAGATATTACTGCTCTAGTGTACAGATTTACAAGCTTAAATTCAATGCACTTCTTGAACGTTTTTTTTACACAAATTAAAAAATACAGGAGGATATATAAATGAATGAAAAATATGTGTATATTGTAAATGAATGTTACAAAATTTTCTTATTATAGTTTAATTATTAACCATTGTCATAAATGGATGATGATACTTATAACCATTATTTAGAAGTGGAAAATTGCATGTTATGTACTCTAATAGATTAAATTTTCTTTGATTATAAAAATATATTAAATGTCCATGCAATATTCTGCAATCTGAATGGTAGTTATGGGACAAAATTTATTATTTTATTGAGGTAAATTTGATTTTTGGTCACATTATAGAAGTAAAATGGAAACAATTAAATATTTTTTATATGCTAAAATAATATTTAATTGCAAACGGAGGAAGTATAATTAACCGATGAACTCAACAAACAATAAAATCATAAAATCATGATCGAAATTCGTGTTGATCTTTTTTTTTATGACAAATGATTGTTGAAGTTATTTTAAAATTATTTTAAACTTCTACTTGATTGTGTTGTGTCTGTATGCACCGTTAGAGGTGTTAATAGAGCCCCAAATTTCAAAGTTCACTTAAAAAACTCCACGAAGCTCACTAAATTAAAGCTCCCTAATTGAACATGATTATTTGGGGTCAAACCCACTATAAAATCAACTTATTTATGGGCCTTAAAATGCCCCATATTAATTATTTCAAAAAAAATTGGTAAAAAAAAAGTTTCTTTTCGGTAAAAAAAAAAGTGTCTTTTAGGTAAAAAAAAAATTCCGGTAAAAACCAAACTTAAAAAAAATGTTTATAGAAATTTGAGGGCTTGGGGGCTTTTGATTTTTTTTATTTGTGGGCTTGCATAAATGTGGTCCTTTTAATCTTGTGAATTTTTAAGCCCCTTATTATGTGGGCTGGGGCCAAAACTTCAAAGCTCCATGATATTAACACCTCTGTGCACAGTGTTCATACACTTATTGATAGTAGATGGGTAGGCACTAATAAAGCCACGGTTATTTTAGACCTTCCACAATGCGGATGACTTATCACTTTAAGAATTGGTACTTCGTAAATACTCTTATCATTATTTACTTTTGTAAAAAAAAACATGTCATTATTTTTTAGTGTACGAATCAGATAAAATAAACACAGAAAAACTAAAGAAAATAACTTGTTAAGAGAGTGAGCCACAATATTCGTTTGACCATCTAACATAACTTAAATTAAAGTTGGGAAAGAAAAAAAAACATATTAATACAATAGCCAAAAATCATCCCGATTTTAGACAAATCTGATTTGGAATGATTTAGACCTAAAGTCACAATTTGAGAATCAATTTCAAAGATAACATTAATAGAATATCCTTACTCCATCGGCCAACATTGAAGGACTTTCAAAAGACCCAAAGCAGAAATAAAGTGTATGTCCTCAAGATCCTATTTGGGTGCATCTTGTAATTAACTGTACATATTGATTGTTAGCATTATTTTAGCTAGTAATTCTATGAAATAACTCACATATTTTGATATATACCTGGCTGTGTATCAAACTATCAATACAAATGCAAGAGATTTTCTCGAATTGAGTCGTACATCCTAACTTGTTAGTGTTGAAACTGGGTTAAATTCATCCTTACAACCCCAACTTCTAAGGTGAAGAATGTCTTCTCTTTATAAAATTTTATCAGGAGTCTTATCTATTCAACGTTGACTTGAGTTCTTTTCAATGCACCCCCTCACGTCCAACACTATTGAACTTGGTGTGGATAGGTAGGTGGCCCAAATCGATAGGCTCTGATCCTATGTTGAAATTGAACATAATTCATCCTTGCAAAATCAGCTTGTAAGGTGATGAATGTCTCCTTATAAATTCTTGTTAAGAGTTCTATCTATTCAATGTGAGACTTCGGTTTTTTCCAATAGTTAAATCAGATGCAACCGAATAATCCACATCCACGTCACATTTATAATTACCATGCAAGATGAGGATTATAGTTTAGACATAATACCTGGACTATGATCAATTTTGCTTGTTTCCATTAGTTTTGCTATTTATTTATACTTTCTATAATTAAAAATAAATATAATTTGGTTTAAACATGTTTGTTGTCATCACAAATATATAAGAATTTCCTTTTCATTTACTGCAAAAAAAAAAAAAAAAAATTATTTTAAGTAATTGTAAATATATCATTTTTTATCTTTCGTTATTTTGATTTAGCCCATGTAAATTTTGATATGGTATTTTCATTTTGGACCTTATGCAGCCAACATTTGAGTGTTGCAAACCAAATACTCCCTCCGTTTTAAAATGAGTGTCACTTTAGCCAAAAAAATTTCTTTAAATGAATGTCACTTAACATTTCCAATACAACTTTAATTTTTTTTCTTCCAATTTTTCTCTCACACAATTTTCAATGCAACTTTAAGTTTGTCTTTTTCTTATAAAGCAAGGGCAGTTTAGTAAAAGTGTTATGTCTAATGATTATTTCATTCAATTCCTTAATATGTGTGCAATAGGCTAAAACGACACCCATTTTAAAACGGAGAAAGTACGTATTAGTACTTAAACTCTTTTAATATCATCGTGTGATTTGACTGTATACATGTAAAAAAAATTATCACATAACAAGTAGCAATGATCTAAACAATAATAACATGGTAGAGCAATATTTAAGCAAGACAAATTTTATATTTGGCGATGATTGAAGTCATATCTGAGTTCTGTTTGATGTGTAAAAATAATAAAAGTCAAACCAAATTTAATAGCTTATTCTATTGGACGGTTGTTAATACCCAACAGCATTTCCTCATATCTATATTTTAGAAAACAAGTACGAAAATCATAGTTTTTTTGTTTATTTTATATTGTTTGAAGTCTCAACATGTTTGGGTTGAGTCAATTGTTGCATTTAATTCAAAAAATAGGCGGTTACCCGGGCCATTGTCGGGTTCACATAGATGAACTATGAGTTCCCTTAATAACTTTTTTTTTGAAGGAGAGTTCCCTTAATAACTTGTTAAAATGAGTAAAGGAAAAAAAAATACCTAACCATTATGAGAAGTGCAAGCAAGTGTATCGCAACTTTCAATATGTATATAGATTTATGTTTTAAATATTTATGATTGCTTCCTTTAAATAAGGCATCAAAAAACAGGTTTTCTTCACTATTTTGATTCCCAACCAGATCTGGTCAAGAAAATTGATAACTTCATTATATGGGAATTAGTGTAATATATATGCCTCTTTCCGTGCTCGTTAAGAACCATGCAAGATGTTCCGGTTGACGGCAATGGATAACCAAATATACTATCCGGTCATTATTATAAAAAAAATTAACATTGTAGATTCACTCGTTAAATGATGTAGGTTTATAATAAAAATCATATATATCATTAATTGAATGAACCTAAAATGTAAATTTTTATTTATAATAGTGATCGGAGTGTGTATTTTTGTTATTCTTTATGAGAGGATATTTTTGTTGTTGTTCTATAGACATTTCTTTTATCCAAGACTAGAGAGTTAAATTTTTTTGAAGTACGATTTTTTAGTTGGTATATATCCCTCTGTCCCAAATTAAGTGAGTCATTTCCTCATTTCACACGTATTAAAAAAAATGTATATGTGAAGTAGAGAGAAAAATGATTTTAAGTGTTCAATTCAAGTATTTATGTATTCACCATTATCATAAACATAAAATGGAAGATATTGAATTGAGAGTGATGAAATTAGTATTAATTATAGTTATAATTGGAAGAAAAACAAGTAATTAATATTGCATTGAAAAGTTGAAACGAATCGTTTATTTTGGGACATATTGTGGGACAGAGGGAGTATCAACCTTTTTTTAATGTTCCTATAGATTAATTTTTTCATTAAGTCTTTGATGATAACTTTTGCAGCACAATCGCAAAAAACGAAGATTTGGACTCATTTAATATCACTTTTTTGTATTTATATCTCCAAAACTATAATAATAGAGAAAATGAAGATGATAGAAAATGAAGGCAATTCTAACCGGTATAATTGAGCTCAACAATGATATTTAGACAAGTTCAAGTCTTTTTAATTTAATGTACGCTTCCATTTAAAGAGACATAAACTCGTAATCAATAAAATAATATTGTTTTTAAAATATTATTGGGTCTATCACTTTCCAAATGAAAAGTGTGAGTGTCCATTAAATGGAGTTGATATTGACTCTTTTAGACACCATAAATTTTCTTACACTCATTTAACATATTATTTTCTCTTCTCTTCCTATCGCATCATCATTTTGTCACGTCTATTTATCACCCTCTCTCATCTATATCTCTCAAAATGTATACGGATCCATATGAGGTGTCTAACAAACATTTTCGTTAACCTCACTTTGTTTCAAACCATCAGTGATCCTATGTACTAAGAAATTAAGGTGGCTTAAAATTCGTTGAATGGTTGATGATATTCAACACAACTATTAGAGTATGTATATCTTAATATATCCTCAAAAACCTCTACTACAAGCTCAAGCTCATTTGTTGTACTAACTTGTAACCGTGTATTGTTAAAAAGAAAAAAACTTGTAACCGTGTAGGTGCAGAATGCAGGCTAAACTTTGGGATATTATACTTTTTATTACTTTTTGTTAAAAATAGCTCGGCAATATATTGTACCTGAACTAGAGTGATTGCTTGGATAGTGGAGATAGACTATAGACGTATACATTCAAGATTTCATTGTTTTTAGGCATCTAGAAATTATTCACAAGTTCCTATTATATTGTAGTTAGTTGTTGCTCGATGTTAACTAGTGTTTATCACTTTTTAAATCGGTTTAACAACCAACCGATTTAAAAAGGCATTAAACCAATTTTAATGCAAACAATATTTAATTGTTGTTGGGATATTTTAGATACTTTGATGTGCTTGTGAAAGAGCAATCTCTTTCATCACTATGTTGATTTCTTGGAACTCATTCAAATTATTAAGTTAAAGTTGACTATATTCATCCATCAAATCTCATGTACTCAAGAGAGAAATGTCTTGATAATCTGAAGTTTGATTGAAAAATAAGTAAGGTCGGGTCAATAATTGCTTCATTGAGAATCGAATTTATGTTCTTTCTGAATAATTCGTCTTTGGTGAAACTCATTAACCACTTGAATCCAATTGTTTAGTTGATAATTTTTTTTATAAGGACTTAATTACCCCCTTTACTGTTTTTTGTTTTGTTTAGTAGCCTAGTGAATAAAAACTCATTTTAAAGTAAATAAGTAGAAAATTCAGTGTTTGAAATCCGATCCCTAAATATCGAAAAAAAATTGTATACTTAGTAGAAAAAAAAAATTATCGATCATTACTAGCTGGAATGCATGTAATCCACTATCTTTTAATGGAAAAATCTTATCCATTCTGTACATTTAAAATACGATCATGAAATTGGGCGGAAAATTATCTTGCATTTATTTGGCCAGTATCTGTTTGGTATAGAATTTTAATACTTTCTTTTCCCTATTCTTTCTTGACAGTGTATCTTGTCTTGCATATGAATGAACAAAATAATCCATAACATTAAACTCACAACATTTATTTTGCAGTATACACACTGTTTGGACCATTTGAGTGATTGAGTCCAAGTCCATGTTTTACACTTGTGTTCAAAGAATTTTCATGGGCAACAAGACATTTTCATACCCATATCATAAATTTTAAAGATTTATTAATACAATTTGGACAAACACTTTTATACTCTTATTAATTTCTCATATAAGTGAGTGTAAAACATTTAATATCAGGATTATATTTAAAATAAATTTACAATATTATAATATCATGCATCTATGGAAATAAGTATTTTTTTTAAAGTAACCCATTTGGGGTTGGTCTAGTGGTTAGCTTGGGATCTTGGAGTTTGCTCCTCTATAGGTCTCAGGTTTGATTCCCTCTGGTGCCAATTTCGGTGGGCTAAGTCCATACAGAGCCTGCTCTGGCTTTAAACGGGGCCTCCGCAAGTGGGCGGTGGGATTGGTCCTCTCGGATTAGTCGATTCTTGGATCGGATACCGAGTTTTCAAATTTTTATTTTTTTTAAAGTAGCTTAATGACTATAAATTTATCTATTAAGATGAATAAGTGGAAAATCTGATATTTAAACTTTGATTCTTACATATATAGTATGATATTTCTATCAACTGAGATATGTTAACGGAAACATGAAAATAAGTACTTTACAATGTTTATTAAATATTACTCCTAAAAAATGTTTATTAAATATTTATTAAAAGCTACATTATATTGATTCATTATTTAAGTTTTTGCTGAAAAGTAAATGTTATTTTTTTTTTAATTCCTTATTATCACCACTATATCACACTGTATTTAGGAAAATAATATGTGGATGTATAGGCTTTGAAAAATGCTATTTTTAGCTAGGCTTAATTGCAGTTTTAGCCCCCTAACTTTCCCAAAATTGCGATTTTGGCTCCCTAAGAAAAAAAACTACAAAACAGCCCCTAAGTTTTGCAACTGTAGCAGTTCTGGCCCCCAAAGCTGATATTGACTCGGTCTACGCTGACGTGGCACCCTAAATGAGGTGCCACGTGTTATTTTTTTAATTTTATTTTTGCCTTGGGGGTCAAAACTGCTACAGTTACAAAACTTAGGGGGCTATTTTGTAGTTTTTTTCTTAGGGGGCCAAAATCGCAACTTTGAGAATGTTAGGGGGCTAAAACTACAATTAAGTCTTTTAGCTAAGGATCGATACTTGAATTATCACGACATGTACTCCACTCGGCCGCTATTTATTGGCTTCCATTTAATATTTATTCCTCCCCAACCATCCGTGATATCCACTAGGGTGTGTTTGTTTTAAATTTATCAAATTTATTCTTAGGAATAGCATTTCTTGGAATATAAAGATGGGAAATTTATTTCAAGGTATCTAGAAAAAAGATGTTTGGTTAACATTATAATATTCCAAGGAACCTTAAAAATAAGGTTTATAATAGGTAATTACACATAATTTTATTCTCATCTTCATGAGAACTTTATTTCCACCTTTTTTATTGAGAAAACTTTTCTATTTCCAGGAACATTTTATACCCGGGAATAAAAATTTAGTAAATTTGTAACAAACATAAGCTTATGCATTTTTATGATTTTATTCCCAGAAATCTACAAATATAACTTGAAACATACACACTTTGTCATTGGTTTGTTTCTCCTTCGGGATAATTCCTTCATTGTATACATAGCATGACTGATATATAAACGGAAGGTTGGAGAGGAATAAACACGAAAGCCCGTAAACGGTGGTTAAGTGTAGTACATGTCGTGATAATTTGCGTATTGATTCTTCCCTAAGGATAGCATTTTTCTTTTCTTTATACATATACATAAAGTGCATATTCTTCGTGAAATGCATGCAGGAATGAAATCAATTTCTTGCATGTTTTTTTGCATGCTTTCACATTTGCTTTTGGAATTGTAGTAGACCAACAAACGGGAAGTTGAACATTTTGAATTTTGATTAATGCACAGTGTGAGTTAGATAGTATAGGTGTCACGTTTTTATTAGTGTTTCAAAATTTCAAAAGGTCGTGATTTGGTTTAATTCGGTCAATGATTTTGATTGAATTGGCAATTTTTGTGTAAGCAGTGTATTAATGATTTTCTTGGCTCCACTGATCCAGGAGGTTCCAATCCCTCAATGCATGACACGTATTTGTGAAAGGCTGGAATGGAGAAAATCGAAGTTGACATATTACACGGAATTCTTGTCCAATACGAAACCAAGAAATCATTAGGGACAAAATTATTAACCCTTAATTCTAAGAATAATTGTCATTTTTTTTAAGCAAAGAAAAAGTATCCAACTTCCCTAACAAAAAAAATTATACTACCGCTGCACTAAGTATTACGAACTATTCTCTCGGGACATATTTATAAGCAAAAACAATTTGACTTTAAAAAGTTGAATAGAGTTGAATGCACAACTTTTTAAACATTTATTTCTATTTTAAATTCATTAGCATGTGCATTTGGGGCACATGTTAGCATTTGCCTATATTATTTTATTCAATAAACCTACAAAGTAATTTTTTGTTTATAAATATGATCGGAGGAAGTAAGTGGTTCCACCCATATTTTAACAAAAGTGAAAATTAATTCTTTTAATATATAATTTCTATCTTTAGTTCGCAAATGATTGGGGATTCGGAAGGGGTTACCTTAATAAGGTATGGAATGACATAACATAATCTGTTCAAACAATTTGCAAACGAGCAGGAAACCTTCTCACTGGTTGGAAAAATGCCCAAGTAACTAGGAATCAATGGATCCGTCAAGTAGAAGAGAAGCATGAGGCCAAGTGGACAAAGCCAAGCATAGGAAGGTATAAATGTAACGTTGATGCGTCTTTCTCTGAGTCATTGTACATGGTAGGAATAGGAATTTGCATCGCTATGTCTTAGCCAAATCTTAATGGATTTCACCTTGGTAGATGTAGACTTGGGGGAAGTGTTCGGTATGCTATCGGCTCTTCAATGGGTTCGTGATCTTCAGCTGGTTAACATGGATTTTGAGACAGATTCCAAAATCGTCGTTGACAACATCTACAACATACTTGCTTAGTTCTGACTCAGTAACCTCTAATGTGAGGTTTATTAGGAGACAAATCAATGAAGTTGCCCATAGCTTAGCTAGGGACGCTCCATTTCATGCTAGTTTCCGTACTTTTATTCGAATTCCATTTTGTATCTCAACAATTATTATGAATAAAATACACTAATTTTACTCTAATAAAAAAAGTCTTTAGGTTCCTTTACATTCGTTAATTAACATGACCATACAAAGTGTTTCTTCAAAAAAAAAAAAAACATGACCATAAAAATAAATGATTTGTCTCCTCATCTTCGCGAAAGTAGAATACACATGATGTTTCAAAGATGAAGTTTATTGTATCTCTTTGTGTTAACATTCTTATGACATTAGATGGAACGGTGACTTCCACAACTTTTTATTATGTTGATATTGTATCTCCTCTGTCGTTTAGTTCTTCAAATATTTTATAAATGTAAATTAAGTGAGATGATTATAGTAGATGTTATTTTAATTATTGCTATAATGGTTAATTAAGAGTTTATCTTTATTTAATTTTTTTTTTCAAAAAAAGATCACATAGTGAGTAAAATAACCTAGATAAAAATGAGGGGGAAAATTATGAGCAATTATCATATAAAAAAATCTGTAAATTAGTGAGATAATTAAACTTGTTTATCATACTCTTATCGCTTGATTCTAGTATAAGCTTATGATTATATAAGTTTATTCAATAAATTTCATAAAAAAAAAAATTATTCAATAAATTTTTAATCAATACAGTGGTCTTCAAACCTCCCTTTCGAACATCAAATAAAATGGTAATGTCTTGAAATTAGTGCTTTGGCTCACCAAAACCCCTTTGGTACCGAAAATTAGTCCAATTTTTAATGCTAATTATTGTGAAAATGTAAGTAACTTGAGTATCTTCCCTTTATATTCTGGTGATGAAAGCATAACTTTTACTTTTCCACACAAACAAAAAAGAATTAAAGATAAATTTATTTCTTTTCAATCGTACGTAGTGTATAAGGTAAAATAGCTGACGAAAAGAGGTTGATTATCTCTCCCTTAATTGAAATACAACTCAAATTGACTCAAAGATTCTACCTTTTCTCTCTCTTTGTCAAAGCTTTTAGTTTAATTAAATTAAATGTTCCATCATAAACTATTATTGAACAATTTTCAATTGTATTGTGACTCCAATCAAAATCCAGCTTCCACACAGAAAGCAAGTACAGACGTATTCGACACTATATGCCATCATCATCATCATATAGCTTATAGTTTAATTACAGTAATTAATTAATGTTAACACTGTTCCACTTTTAAACATTTTTAATTAGACAATGATAAATTCTTTAATTAACTTAAAAACAATAATTAATTGATTTTTTTTAAATCAATTGAATTCTAAATTATTTGACTATTTGTATTTGTATGCATGTGGCCTATACGCCAAACAAGCGTTGGTGGCTTTGTACTAATTAAACTTTCATAATCCAGTCGGTGCTATAATGTGTCCCTTATCCCTATTGTATTATACTCCGTAATTATTAGTATAACTATAATTATAAGACAATCCAATTCTATAAAAAAATTATAAGACAATCCAAAGAGCATTGTATTATTACTTATCGATGATGATTTCGATTAGATTGATTAATGAGTTAGATTTAAACCACGACAACGTCATTTTAAAAATTATTTTAGACTGTCCACCAACAACAATTTATTGCTTAAGTGTATGTTTTTTTTACTATTTTTACCAACGCTGTAGCGGGAGTCTTTCCCATGAAAATAACCTGGATATGATTGCTAGAGTCACTCATTTTAGAGTTAGTTCAGTTCGGGTAGAAACTAGAGGTTTTTTTTTTTGGAAGAAGAAACTAGAGGTTATGTTGTCCACCCGAGAGAGTGTGAATATACTTTAAGATGATTATTGGAAGTCAGAGACCCTAATTGCGACGGATTAACAAAGATATCACGTGTCTTACTGATATCTCAGTTACGTTGAGACTTATGAACAGTGATCAATTACGAAAAGGTAAAGAGCAAACATTTTCTATTCAGCTTTGGCTTCTGCTTATTATGCCTAATAAAAATGGTTAACACTTAAAATTTCAAGTGATATAGTCTTGGAGTAAAAAAGGCACTAACTAGTGTAAGATAATTGTTCTTCTCCTATCTGTTTTTACTCATTTCCGTACAACGTAAGTTAACTTGCGCTGAAAAATATACATGTGAGTTAACTCACGTTAAAAATGCACATGTATCAGTTAATTCACGCTCGGTTATTTTGATGGGAATAAACAAAAACTGATGGGAGAAGAGCAATTGCCCTGGTGTAAACTTCGATTTTTCAAAACAGGATATAGCCCATATATCTGTCCTGGCCCAATAGCATTGGGTTGAATCGAGTCCTAATTCTTCAAATAAAAAGGGACAAAAAATTATTTAAATTGAAAAGGCAACTTAATCTCAATTCACATTAAATGTTATTTTTTAACTAATAATGTCCGATCAGTTACATGATTTTAATTGATTTTATTAAATGAAAAATGTTTTTTTTTAAGGATTAATGAAAAATGTTAACAAATGTCTTTAGAGTATTGTTTAAAGAGTCATGTTAACGATTCTCTAGAGACACTTGTTAGTGAATATAAAAGAGAAATTTTTGCGTTAAAAATGTATTTTTTAGATTTTGGATGAATTGATTATACAAGTTTCAACGCATTACTACTATATTCACTTTCTTAACAAGTTTAAATAACAAAAAATTAGAGCTTTTGCTTAGAAAAATTATGTAAATCATATAGGTAATTAATATTATTTTATAAATAGTTGATTAATACTATCCTAATATAGTCTCAACAAAACTCTTAACAAAATTTTCAGAAATACATTAAGTGAAACAAACAGTATCACATAGATCTCATATTTGTATTTAAATGATAAGCTATGCCTGCCCTTTCTTCCTAAAATATATTACATATTAGATAGCTTATACAAGGGACTATTGACTATTCTGGTTCATGCATAAACATTCTCCCACTCTCTTTGCAAGTCTTGTAAAGTTTTTTTTGTTTGGCTTTGGTAACGGCGCATTCTTCACAATGAGTGATGGCTCCATTTTCACATTAGGAGATGCTTGCACTTCCACTTTAGGCGATGTCGCTGTTTTTACATTTTGTGATAGTAGCACTTCCTCTGCATGTAATAACTCCATTTTTGCATGAATAGATGGCTCAATTTCCATAGCATTTGATTGATCATATATAAGATAGACAACCATCTCCTTAACAATCAAGCCATGCTCAAAAGTTACAAAAATCTCCACATTGTCACCCGCTCCTAAATTTGATACCACACCTTCCCAATCTTCATCATTAAAGGATGTTACTGTGTCTTGCTTGTATATTTGGATAGTGAATTTTGTGTAATTCATGATCAAGACACAAGGAAATTGATTCAAAGAAAACAGGCTATGAAGTAATTGCTTTCATATAATTCCTTTTCACTTTCCTACAAAAAAGGATATAATAATTATCTAAAAAGTTACTGGAGTTCTACATTAAAAGTTTGATCTTAGCATATAGGTACTTGAATAAATTTGTATATATAGGAATCTTTTACCATTTTCGGAAGAAAAAAAATTCAAAAGGGAAATAATTCTATTTTCTCTTAATTAACGATAAATATCAGCATAGTTGAGACGGAAGATAGAGAAGAAACCTGTGATAAACTCTTGCCAAGAGTATGATGACTATGTGGCAACTTCCCATTCCAATCAAAAGAGATCTCTGCACCATATAGATCATCAAGAAATCTTCTCAATTCTTGCTTTAGTTGCATCTCTGAATGGCATTGTATCCAAACACTTCTAGGTTTTGAACGACTGTTACACGTTGGCGATTGATTGACCAAACCCAAATTATTACTTTCTGTATCCAAGGAAGTGAGAGACATGGACATGTTTTCAAATGTGGGAATATGTGGTAAGGAAATACATCATGTGTTAATCCTTCATAACCACATAGCGATATATATCCAATGCTTTTTAATCTTAGTATTGAATAGGGAACTTCTTTTAATGATGTATCTTTTGCAATCAGTGTTGTCAAGGATTCCATTTGCACTATATCTTCTTCCAATTTCTCAATCTTTGAACAACCAGAAATGATGAGAGTTTTCAATGATATCAACTGATAAGTCTCCTTTGGGAGATTGCAAAGACTTGTACATTTTTTGAAATTAATTAGACAAAGATTCTTGAGATCTCCGATGGACGGGTGTACCTCAGACAAACTTGGACAATCCTTCATAATGAGCTTTTCAAGTACTTGGAATGACTGAGATTGAGAATTTTTAGATTCTCCAACAACTGCAAGAAAAAACCGAGTAAAAAATTGGAAATGGAAAGGTGGAAAAATATCTTAATGTCGACCTTTGAGTTTTAAAATAAAATGGTATTATACCTTGGTTTCCTTCCAAACTTGTTGAACCTTGCTATATTTTAATTCAAAAACAACTAGAGTTTCCTGATTAAAGTCATTGGGTATGGATTTGAGGGTAGATTGTTGCCAATTGACCCATCTCAGCTTTTTAGGAAGATGCTTAAAATCACTGGTTAGGTTAACACGATCAAGATGTAAGAGTCTCAGTTTCTTCATCTCCTGGAAAACACTAGTACTGAAGCTTACTCTACTTGTGCTTTGTAAAATCAATCTCTCAACAGTTTGCGTTCCCTAAATGTGAAATAAATAAGCTGAGAAAAGTAAGGGAAAATGTTTTTCATTTGCTTGCTAGAAAGTCATACATTAAACCAGCCCAAGTACATTTGTAATGAACATAAGGTAAATACACTCAAATTATGAATCCCATAATTTTCAGCCAATACTTATGAAGAGCAAATCAGTTCAGAAACAAACAGAACTTTATGATCCTCATAAGATTACGAAGGATATTAAAAGTTTGAAATTGTATGCAGAGAAACATCTTACAGTATTTTTTGTCAAAACATCATGCACATCCGCGTCAAACCACAATCGACTATGCTTCCCAGGCTCTTTAGCTGAACTTTCACGAACAATTTCTCTTCCTAATTTCGCCTGTTATTCTTTTCAACTTTTAGGAGGCTCCGCTCTATGAGGACAACTATTCCAATATCAGCATAAAGTTCACAGCCATTTAATATATCGATAACATAGCCTCTGTCCTTGCCAATAAAGAAACAACATATGTCAAGAAATATATCCTTTTCCATATCATCCATTAAACCATCATAGCTTATTCTAAGTATCTCTTGCACTTGATTGTCGGGAATTCTCTCTAATTTTGATAGCACGCTTTTCCATTCTTGTTTTGTCCTCTCATACAAGTAAGACCCAAGGACTTCAACTGCCAGGGGTAGTCCTCCACAGTAAGCAACTACATTTCTTGAGAGTTCAATGAAGTCTCCTTTTGGACTAGGTTGTTTAAAAGCATGCCAACTGAAAAGCTCAAGAGACTCCTTTTCGTCCATTTCCTTCACTGTATAGACATGGTCAACTTCAAGCAACTTAAGTACGCGTACATTCCTAGTTGTAACAATTAATACACTTCCCGATCCAAAACATTTATGATTTCCACATAGGGTTTTTACCTGCTCAAATGTGGTCACGTCATCAAGTACAATGAGTACCCTTTTGGCAGAGAGTCTTTTCTTGATTATAGTTGTCCCTGATGTAATGCTGTGTATTTTCTCCTTTGTTTTGAGGACATCTGACAAAAGTTGTTGCTGTAAATGAATATATCCTCTACTATCTGTTTCACAAGTTTCTCTAATATTTTCAATGAAACTTCTATGCAAAAATTTACGATGAATTTGATTGTATATAGCTTTGGCCGTGGTTGTTTTACCCAACCCTCCCATTCCCCAAATCCCTACCATACAAACGTTGCTTGATTGATTTTCAGTCAACCGAACCACTTGTTCCACACGGGACTCGAGTCCAACTGGGAATTTAGTAACAGACAAGAATGTATTGTCTAGCTTTGTTAAAACATCCTCAACAATTTTCTGCACCAGTTCGCCTTCATTCCTACAAATTCAATCGAATGATATGATACTATAAAACAAAGAGAACGATCATATTAAAGAGTGAAATCCCACTTTAGTTCTTAAAATCGTAGGATGCTGGTAAGGCTATTGTCTAAAATTAAGAAATCAACAAAAGCATCCTTATTAAAATTATAAATTGTCTGTCATTTAAGTCGTATTTTATCGTTTAGTTAGCATTTAGTTTTATACTAACAAAGATGAGGACTAATTGACAATCATAAGCAATTTTCAGTGCATAATTTGATTTTCAGAATTCAAGTTCAGGGACCAATTTGAAATATTTGTTAACAAAAGATAACATTTAGATTGAAATTATCAACAATTTACAAATTCGCCGACGTTCTTGCCAATTTTTCAATTACAATTTAAAAAAGGACCAATATGCCAACTCCTACAATTTCATGACTAACATGGGGATTGCTTCAATAATAAAGTAGCACAACAGTCAATAGGTTAAAAGAGTGAATCGCCTATATTCCTAAAAAAGATTGAGAGCCATCAATTTAGTCTCTGAAATTCTATGTTGTCAATCTCATACAGTGGGATACTACTATTGTGAAAACTAAAAAACCATGTATAAAGTAAACATAAATTCCAACAACAAACATAACAACGCAAAAACATAAAGAAGGAGAAGAACGAAAAACAGAAACGAACCAAAAAAGAACTCGAGCAGAAATAGAAAGGAAGGACAAGAGTGAGGATAACAACGATGGCCTAACCAGGCTCTCATACCATATTATGAAACTAAGAATTGAATGAAGTAATGATTCTCATTGATTGGATAATAGTGTTCGTTACAACTTTTATAGGTACAGGAGTGTGTATGATAGCTATGGTAGACACTCTATGCTAGATGATAGCAATGGCAGTTAGTTATGGATAACTAACTAGATAACTTGATCTATGAATGACACTAACTACTTCCTTATCTTCATGGTACAATACAAGGCAACAATGGCAGAACTCAAACTCAAAGAAACGATGGCAGCAGGAAGAAAGGAACAAAAAGCAGCCACAATTGAACAATTAAACTTACAATAATAGGTCACTTAAACGGTGTGAAAGTACCAATATTCCCTCAATAAATTTAAAAAAGAATAGGAATATTTCCCTAAAATTGCAATAGCAGGCATCAAATCACAATGGTACCGGGATAGCGCTGCCCCTGCTTTTCAACCACTAATAGTGGCCGCTAGTGCCGATACTCTTAACAGTGCTTTGCAGGCCTATGGTGTGGCAGGGGAGGGCCGTGCCGCCAAACTACACCGCAATAACGCGCTATTGACAACTTAGCTGAAATTCGTGAAATTTTCAAATTGATTGCAGAGTAAACAATCCCGTTGGCCCTTAAACGTTGCAGTGTGTTGTGACAATAGGCTTTGAATATATCAAAACTTATAGAAATATATACTTAATTGCATCTTTCGTAAGCCAGTCTGGCTGTGTCTTTTGTTAATTAGTTTGCTACTCAAATGTGTCTTCCGCTAGTCAATTTGATCCTTAAAATTACTAAAAAAAAAACATTTAGAGATTATTCTAGATGTTTAATTAGTCCCAAAACATTTAGGGGTTGACACAGGGGTATGCATGCGGTTTGTCAAATGTATATGCTTGCGTCATTACTCTTCCGCTTTGGGGCTTTTTTCAGTGGTTTAGCAGCATGCCTGCATGTATGCGGCGTCGTGTTTTGTTGTCTTCTTCTAGGAGGTGTGGCAGGGATAGCAGCGCTGCTGCTACTGCTGTATCTGTGCAGAGGCTGCTGGTTTCCCTCGATAGGACTAGGGGTTGTTCTTTTGTTTTGGGTGGTTTTTGTTCGAGCCGGTGTTTTTGTGGCAACCGATTTTCCGTATTAATTTTTTTCCACCCGAGCTTATTAGTGCATCATGCACGGGTTTGTTGGTTAATAATATTTTGCCATTTCAAAAAAAAAAAAAAGGGAAGAAAATAATTGTTTACACTTTGACTTCATGTTAGGGGGTTGAGTAGCTCAACTATTTGAACCAAGGGTTAAAAGAATTTGAAGTCGGGGTTTAAAAATAAATATTTTTTTTTTTAAGGAAAAAATAAATATTACTTTAACAACTAATTGTTAACATTTGACATTAAATTTTTTTATTCAAGTTACACTTTCAAAGACTAAAATAGTAATCTATGAAACACTAACACCTACACGAACACCAAACACCGATGACTACTTGAAAAAAATGATATAATTGAATGTAATTGATCTCTTGTCGGGTACGGACACATGTCAGATATCAATAGATTTTGGATCAAAAGTGCCGGTGCGACAGAGATAATAATCTAGTCAAAGTTACCTGAAAGCAGTGATATCCCAGCCAGATATATTTGAAGCTTGGGTTAGTTCACACATCCACCTTCCCAACAGTTTTTCTCTATCTTCTTCTGAATGTATTTTTCGTGTGTTAACTTCCAATGCTTTTCCAAAACTACCCTCCTGACGACGAACGACGGAAGGGTCAATATGGTAAAAAATGGGTATAACAACTTGACCATTCCTTTTGCGGCATTCCATGATTTTGGCAAGTTCAACAAGACACCAACTAGATTCAGTGCAGTTTTACTACTAAAGCTATTTGAGAACCTTCTATTGCTCGTAGTAACTCGGGTCCTAGTTCATGTCCCTTATTAAGGTTTTCGTTGTCGAGAAAAGTGTTGATTCCTTCATTTGAGAGTGCAACATAGAGATGAGAAACGAAGTTGTTACGAGTATCCTCTCCTCTGAAGTTGATGAACACGTCGTAGATCCATTGATGATCGGAGGAGGAGGACATTACTTTAGTTTAATATGTGAATCAAATGAAATGAACTTTTCTAAAGAAAATAAATGAAATGGAATCACATGCCCTTACGCAAAGGAAAAGGAAAAGGAAAAAGGCAAGTTAAAGAGGGGGGACACATAACAATGAAATAAATAAAGGGTATAGTGCCCGGATCACTCTTTAAGTATTTCAAATAAATAAATTATTTTTAAAAAAAGTTAAAGACTTCAATTTTCAATGCAATAAATGCACAAACTTTTATAAAATATTACTATTTTTTGTACATAAAGAGTGTTTGGGGGAACTCGTTAACATTTTTCTATTAAAAGAAAAGCTTAATAACACATCTGGTCCCTTAATTAATTTTTAGGTTTCGTTTTGGTCCTTTAATTAATAAAAGTTTTGTTTTGGTCCCTTAAATGTGATTCTGTTAGTCAATTTAGTCCCTCCCCGTTAATTTTAAAAAGAAACTGTTTGATCATGCAAGTCTGTAGTGTAGTATCTTAAAGTGGACCATCAACACTTAATCTTTTTTCCTTTCCTCCTTCTTCTTCATCATCCTCGTAGACCTTCATCAAAACATGATTAACCATAACAGTAAGATACAAAACTCTATTACTAGATTCTTCACACCATAAATAAACTTGGTACAAGAAATAAAATCACACATCCAGTTAAACAAAATTCTATCCAGAAAATATATACCAGTTTCATATAAAAGCAAATTGTTACAGAAATTCGTTTCGCCAATAAAAAAACCAAAAAGGAAAGAAAACTGAGCTCCATATGAGACTCATCATTCATATACCAGACAACTCAAGAAAAGAAGACCAGAAAAGTGAATGAAAATTGCAACAAGTGGACTTCAAATTTTTTGGAAAATATAAATCTTAAGTTGAAGAGAAAAAAAAATAAAAAATAAAATCAGTTTTATTATATAGCACTAAAGAACCAAATAAAATAGATAAATCAAAACTTCATTCATTTTGTCCATAAGAAAGATGAGTCCAGTTAAAATTCTAATTATCTAATAAAAAAATTAAGCAAGAAACCATTTTACCGTAAAAACGAAAACATGTTCCAACATCAAATTTTGATTTTCCAGCAATGCCACATAGATTTAAAATTAACAAAACGATATAAAAGACAGTCTCAATACCTATCAAAAACAAAAATCCTTCACTCAGATTTCACAAAAAAGCATCCTTTTCAGACCCTGAAAGATCAACTCAAAGTCTTAAACACTACTAGATCTCTGAAGCATTGAAATTCAACTTAGATATGAACACTCATTGATGATTTTCCAGAAAAACCAATTTCAACTCAATTATAAAGAAAATGGTTTTGAATTGTGGGTTTTGTGAATCTTGTCAAAGGGTATCTGATTTGAATCTCAAAATGGAAACTTTTGAGAACAGCAAGATGAAACATAGAATGTCACGACAAGGAACCGACGAAGTTATAATGATGTTTGCTTGTGAGATTAATAAACAAGGCAAAGAGCGGTAGGTGATGGGAATGGAGTTAGTCATCCAGGAAAAAAGAAAGAAGCATCAAAATAGAAACTTCCTTTGCTGTTTCTTTAAATTTCAATTCCCATCTTCTGTTTTGAGAAGCCCACTCCGAGTTTCTTTTGGAGAAATCCATTTAAGGGTTTTAATGAAAATGATTGTGAGTATATGTTTTTACAAGGTTGAATTTCAATTTTTCTGGGTTTTCTGGCTATGTTTTGATGAAGGTCTATAAGGATGATGAAGAAGAGAGGAGGAGGAAGAAGAAGGAGGAAAGGAAAAAAGATTAAGTGTTGATGGTCCACTTTAAGACATTACAGACTTGCATGATCTAACAGATTCATTTTAAAATTAACGGAGAAAGACTAAATTGACTAACGGAATCACATTTATGGAACCAAAACGAAACTTTTATTAAGTAAGGGACCAAAAAAAAACCTGAAAATTAATTAAGAGACAAAATGTGTAATTAAGTCTAAAAGAAACAAACATGGAGTCACAAGGTGTTAGTCACAATAATTTGATGTTAAACTAATATCAAATCCCTAAAAAAAAACTATTATCTTATTTTCATATCAATTCAATAAGTGCTTGCTTAGAGTCGTATAAGTCTGTATAACAAGAGAGTTACTTATTCTTAACATTGAAGACTATTTTAATATCAAGAATTATTATGATTAACGAAATGTACAATCAAATACTATTTTAAAATTTTAATACATTGAGAAACTATTATGACTATTCCTTATAAATCTAAAATATCAAATTTTTATATTTGACGTAATGATCGGATATTAAACAACAACTTCTTTATTCGTATCTGTGAATTTTCAAGTGACTATTGATATTTATTTCATCTACAATAATTTTTTTACAAAGTTTATTTTTTTGACCGAGTTACAAAGTTGTTAATATATTAATATATTTAATAAATTGGTTAAATATGTTTTTTTGTCCTTATAAATTTACCAACTTTTCCTTTTAGTTCCTATAAATTTTTCCTTCAACTCCCCTATAAAATTTTCAATCACTATTTTTAAGTTAATTTTTGTATTTTTTTTTTTTAATGAATTTGTGTAGAAATGTGGAGGATATTGTAAAAAAAGTACCCAAAAAAATTAGAATTTTTTTAACAAAACACAAATTAAATATGAATTTTTAATCGTAAAAAATATAAAAATTTATATTAAATTCATGTTTTGTTAAACAATTCTATTTTTTTTTGGAGAAATTCTTATAATATTATGAATTTTTCTGCAAAATTTTATTCAAAAATATGAATTCTACATATGAATTTACTTTAAATGAGGGACCAAAAGTGAAGATGGAAAAATTTTAGGGACTAAAGATTGTAGAAATTTTTTAGAGGGACTAAAACGAAAAGTTGACATATTTATAGAGACTAAAAACATATTTAACCCATGATTCTTTAACAAATATCATTAAAACATTTATTAACAACGTTCTTGTTTATAAACAAATTCTTCTAAGAAAATATTTATCTATAATATTCGACAATTTACAATTTTTCATATGTATGTATGGACAAAGAAGACAACTTGGACTAAGATGAGTTACTTAAATCAATGATTATTACTTTTTCCACTTTATGAAGCTCTTGCGCACCCTATTTTCTTTTCAAAACTATCCTCTATTTGGATTTTATAACCCAAACAGCCTTTTCGGATTATGAAACCCGAAACCTCCCTATATATATATAACTCGAAATCATAAAACTTTCTCATTTCTACAGCTTCTACATTTGCCCTAAAACTTCTCTCTCCCACCCCAAAATCTGAAAATCACACATTGGGTGAATCATCACATTTCAAGCTTCATTAAACATCAAACTCAGGGTTAGGTCTCATTCCCTCTACATGTCACGATTTCTGTTCGAATATTTTTTTTCCTATCGCATTGGCGCTGTTAGGATTATAAAATCCAAACAAGATTGTTGTTGTTCAGATTTTATAATCCAAAGTGTGCCAGTGCCCATATTTTTTTGACAGTTTTCGTGGATTTTTGTTAATTGTGTGTATATTTGATTTTGCATGTTACAGATATAGATCACATCAGAAATAAAAGACAAGCAATGCATATTTCTGTTAGGCGAGATTGGATGGAGAGGAATGAAACAAAGGGGAGAGTGGGCAAACGTGGGGTGGATATGAGGACAATAAACATCCATGTGCCATGATGTATCTAAGTGCGCATCTGCATGGGCTGAATCTGGGGGGTGTTTACATGTGCCCATACATTGAACACCGTTATATATGTCTGTTTGAGCCAATCAGTCTCTACTCTAAATAGTTCAGATATGAACTTCGTAGGATGTGATATGTTTCCAAAACGATATATAATTTAGGACGGAGTGAGTAACAATTATGCATAAAGGTCTAGAAAGTTTAGAATGATACTACCATATTGTAGGAAAAAGAGAATAATATATGAAGTGATATGAAATCGATATTAGTTTTCCTTGTATCTTTCGGCTCTTCTCCAAGTCTCCTTGCCACCTCACCTATCTGATTCATTGGAATTTTTTTTTTTTTATATATATTTACATAGAAATTAAAAAAGAAAGGGGTAACATCCTTTAAAAAAAAAGAAAGAGAGATGAGCAACAAGTTACTCTACTAATCATTTCTGCGCTGCTAAAATGAAAATTGTTTGGCATATTTCAACTTCTTGTGTCACTTTTTCACCAAAACTAGAAATGAGTGAAGGTTTCCGTAAATTAAAATGAAGGAAATCCCATTGGTGGAAAGATCAAGTATTTTCCTCCAAAAAAGGCACTCCAATTTTATCTAGCATTCGATCCATGATATAGCTTCCATTCCATGGAAGTTAAAATTTCATTATGTATAACGTGAAGGTGAAAAACATACTGACCTTATAAGTTATAACTAGATAAGTAATAATGTAAGACACTTGAGTATAAATTGAATAAATTTTCGGAGGAAAAAAAAGTTTGAATTGAATAATAGAATAACATTGTTTTTCTCTTTAACTAATTGTTTATCTTTAGAGTTCTTTTCCTGTTTTTTCTCATATATACATATAATATAAAATTTTGGAATTGTCAAATCATCCTGTAAGAAAAAGAAAATTCACTCACTGCAATTAGCATTAGTAGCAAATATCAATCCACTATGTTCACATAGTGCCAACATCTTTTCTTTTATTTTCTTTTTAATTTTTTTTTTTATAATTACACATAGTGTCAACATTATCGATAGAGCTAAAAGGTGTGTGTACATTTTTGACATCCAAATCACAATAATTGACATGTACATGCAGTTCTTTCTAAATTTTGTAGTGAATGGAAAATAAATTTAATAATCAAATTATTGCAAGTAGCCATAAACACTCAAAAGAGTTCCCACACATTTGTTTAAGAATTTAGGTGTTATGAAAACCGAATGAACCAGACTATTGTACTCAAGTGTTAACGAGCTCCGACTAATCATTCAGAAGAATATGAAACTAAAAAATAAATAAAAATCAAAACCCCGTTGTTTTCTCCCGAAACTACAAGTACAATAGACTTGCAAGTCTGTATTTGTTTCTTTTTTGAAAAACTTTGCTATTTTTTCATCGATGTTAATTAACAACGTATAAGTTTTTGAAGAAGAATTAACAACGTATAAGTTATCTGTAAAAGAACTTAAATATTAAGACTTTCCCACATTTTCTTATTTTTTTTAATGGACTTATTTGTAGCATATTACAGAGTTTGAACATACGAAATGTAGGTGCTCTACAGTTATTTATTTCACATAAGATAAAGTTTTAAAAGTGTTCTCAACATAATAACACATTTTATTTTGCTCAATGTTTTTTTAGAGATAATTGATGGTGAAATTTTAGATAAAATTGGTGACCCATGGATGTCAATGCTTTTTTTGTGTGACAAATGTAATCTAAAGATAACATCAACGTGACCTTCATAAGTTAATTGAAGACTCCTTCATTGGCTATGGTCATGGACATTGGAAAATATCCATCTTATACTAAAATGTCGTAATTTTTTTATTTTTATTTTGGTAAACTCCTAACTATTTGACTACGTTTATACCCTTCTAGCTCATATCCAAAACTAGTTAATAAATAAATAAACAATACTAACATTCAACAATCCTCATCCAAAGAGCATATTCCTGTTAAAAACATTCATCAATTTATCATCAAACTTATCCTTATCTAACATTAACTAATTAAATCATACAATTATCAACAAGCAAACCAAATTCTTTTGACTTGGGCCCTCCCAAAATAATGATCCACAATGTAACATTCACCCATAAACGACCTTCCACGATCACTAAACGGCAACCTCTATCCTCCAAAACGACCACACATTTTCCTTACTTTATTTGTTGTTAAACTAAATTATCGCAATACACAATTGCAAGGACTAATTTTTTCGACCTCAAGTTTTGCATATCATCTTTTTGAAGTATTAGTTTTAGATATAAGTCGTTCACTATTTTGTTCAATTCTTGCTTATAAACTATCATCGACATCCACTCTGACATAGTATGAGTTTTTTTGGGTCAAGAATAATTCAAACTAATCAATCAAAATAACTTAAATCCATATAAAAGGTTAATCATTTGTGATAATTAAATTTTTTTCTTTTTAAATCAAGGATCAAATTTCGAATCAAATGGTTTAGAGACTCAAACATATACAATTATCTTATTGGGCCCACCTCTCCCTTACTTCCTTATCCAACTTCTATGTCTCATTCCACACGTGCCAATCTCGTGCAAACTAACCCTTCCCTTACACACACATGTTTAAATCACACTCTCACACATGTCATGGCATAAACCCAAAAAGGAAATGAATATGCCAAAGCATCTATATAATTAGTACATGCAAATTCTAATATCCCATTTCGAACCTACCTAGCATATCCTTGTTCAACACTTTATCTTAGTCAAGTTATTAAATTAGATAAGAATTGAATCAAAGTTACATCATTATTACAAGTTTAAACTCTATCATTTCCCTCGAATATTCTCTAGAAAATTCCAACTATTATCATCATCTATATAACCAAAAAATACTCACAGTTTAATTCACCAACAACAACAAAAAAACTTACATTTTCTTCCGCAAACCAAATATACCAAATCCATAACCCGAACCCGTTTTCTCTTACAGAGATGAATTTTGCTAGAAAGAAACGAGTCACTGATCCGTTCAACGATGAAGCAAAAGCTCGACTCGTCGGAGCTGATCTCCGGCGACTAAGCGACGCCAGTAGCGGTAGCGAACATTCCGGCACCGGTGAATGCGATTCTTCACCGTCTCTCTCTGAGCTCGTGCATGGTTTCATGGAGGAAGATAACGAAAATGAGTGTGATTCAACGGGAAACGATTTCGACTCAGAGCGAGTTGACTCGGTTTCCGATTCCATGGATTCGGTGGAGGATCTACTAAGATTAAGCGCTGAAAATGCTAATGCCGATTCTTACCTGAACATGCTTCGATTGCATGTTTCTGAAGCTGCGGTGAAATTCGATTTTCTGAAGAAACAAAGCGTTTCGGTTTATAATAGAAACGTGATGTCATTTTTGCGTGAGAAAGGACACAATGCGGCGATTTGCAAGACGCGGTGGGATTCCTCCGGCGGACTCACCGCCGGGAATCATGAATTCGTCGATGTTGTGCGAATGCGATCTGGATCGTCCACGTGGCAGAATAGGTACTTCGTGGAGCTTGATTTCGCCGGACAATTTGAAATTGCTCGGCCGACGAGTCGTTACTTGGAGATTATGAGTTACGTTCCCGGAATATTCGTCGGGAACTCGGAGGAGCTGAAACGCACCGTTTTGGCTTTGTGTGGTGCTGTGAAGCTCTGTTTGAGGAGTAGAGGGTTGAGTATTCCTCCTTGGAGGAAGAACCGATACATGCAAAATAAGTGGTTTGGACCGTATCGTAGAACCACGAACCCGGTTCATGGAAATTCGGTTCCGGATGTTGTTTCTTCTTTCAGTAGCGTTAAATGCAGATTAGTCGGGTTCAATGACATCGTGTCCGAGACCAGACACGGTGTTGCCTTTGTCAGAATCAAATAATTGATAGTAGTATCTTCTGCGCACAACTGCAGCAATTCATATTTATATTTAAAGGCTTGTGAAAATTTTGGTTCGAACTCACTGTCTTAGTTGTCATTAGTAAATTAAAAAAGATCCATGTCATTTCATCCGAGTATTCTCGAGTTATTAATTATGTACAATTTTTGTTACTATTTTTTATTTAAATTTTATTGTTATAGTATCAATTTCTGGAATGAAATGGATTGGGTTGAGTCTGAGACACTGTGTAACTTTAATTATTAGATTAAGGGAAAGGCTGAATGAAAATGATGGAACTGGGAGAAAGATGATTTAATATGCGGCAATTGTACATCGTCTATTCTCTGCGACGAACAGGAGATTATTACATTTACATGCAGGCTGAACCATTAGAAATATGGTGGAACCTGAACTTTAAATTTTGTCTGATTGAAAAATCCATTCAATTATTTGATGTAACATAAAAGTATAGGACCACTGAAGGAATTTAAATAAAAAATGTTAAAAAAGTATAGGGTGTTGCGGTCTTTTTTATTTAATCAAGTAACGTAACCAAAATAATCATGTAATATGGCATTTATATTAATAAGAAAAATGCAGATAATGTGGTCCCCAATTATGACAACGAAATACAATGAGTTGTGTTTTCTGGTGTGACAAGGGCCAGCAACAATAAATTCTTGCTAAATTGTTGTAGCATTACACAGTTTGTAGCCATTCAATTAAACGAGCACGAATGGACATGAGGTTTCTGTTGTTGAGGTTATCAATTTTGTTGTTTTGACAAGAGGTTACGTAGAAATCTGGATAGAATCATAAACGAAGATAAACTCTTTCCATTATAAATACAATTATATTCTTTGAATATCTAAATACTTTGATCTTATATATTTATCTCTATTACTCCTAACTTTTACTTTGCCAAATTTAATTCAAGTCATATCATTAATTAAATAGTACTCAACATAAGGAGGGATAATTTTAAAGACAGGAGACTAACTCAAGAAATGATCGCACTCTCCTATTGTAAAGATTTTGTTTGTCTCTTAAAAAACTTGACTTCAAAATTAGAATGTAAATAAAACCAGTGACAATACTAGGAATTGAAGTATTAAATTTAGAAACATACGAGGAACAAGAAATAAGTAGACTTCTCTAGGATTTGGTATATAAATTGCTTGCCACACCCATTTTTTCCTACTACTCCATGGAGCTTGGATTTGCCATACACTGCTCTAGTCTCATGGACACGTGAAATCTATCACTATACAAAATATCCCTCGTCATTTAATTGCATAACAATCAATTTGATCTTCAACATAATTTAGCTTATCAACTCTTTCTGATTCAAAAAGAGGCACGATCAAGATTACCTACAATCTCATCAAGAAACAAATAATGAATTTTATTAGTATCACATATTCTCTCTCCATCCAACATCACATGATTAACGTACATATTATATACACTTTGGTTTTGAGGAGATTACACCCCTGTATCAGCCATCACTTTTATTATACTTTCATCACCAATCGTTCATCTACAACCATGTAAAAGCACATTTATAGAATCCTAAATACTACACCTAGCATGAGTAGGATTATACAACAAAGATTAGCTTCAAGTAAAGAGGAGCAAGGAAGCTATCTAGGTTTTAGAATTTTAGCAACTAAGAATTTTTGTTTATGGATAAAATACCATCATTTCTTTGCAACCATGACAAAATTGAAGACTTGAAAATTCTAGAAGACCAATCATGTGTTCAACAGAGGAAATGCCATCTTTTTTTCAAGAGACACATGGGGTCCCTCTATTATTAGTTCCTCCCTCCACCAGAAGATATTTAACATTTTTTAATATCGTTCATTATAGAGGTAGGAATAACATGTATGCTCATGATATATAATACAATGGCATAAATTGAAGGACGGATTTAATCATCACTTTCTTCCATGCTTTGGATAACGCTTAACCTTTCCACGAGTTCATTATCTTATTCCATATACATTCTTTTATCTATGCAAACATAGTTTTTTTTTTTTGCTTCCCTGAACATTAGATCTATATCTAAGTATGTGTTTGTACTTAACACATGTTAGACTTCCAATATTCTAGACAAATCTTCTTGCACAAGAAAGCTAATATTACATAAAACATCCAATTTGGTGAAGTTGATTTCTTGACCAAAAGCTTCTTCATATATAGGTCCTTAAATCCAGGAACATATTGTTCACCTCGATAACATTTGCCCTGCAAAAATAAAATATAATTAAATCCAACACATTTTTTTAATGAATTTAATTCAAGACATTTGGAAATTATATAAGTAAATTATAAAAATGAATTATATTCACCTAACTTGTACTTGTTTTTTTTTTTTTTTACAAAAAAGAGGGTCGAGCCCTGTTTTTTTTTAATTCTAGAGAGTAATTTTTATTTTATTTTGGTTCTAGAGTAATTTTGTTTTATTAAAAAAAACTAAGAATTTAATTAGTATGTATAATTATTTCACACGTGTATACAATAATTATTGTCAGATCAATCAATGAATATAAAAACGGTTTGTTATATTCATTAATTGATGTGGTACACATCATTGAACGTATTATACACTGTCACTTATAGTAATTAAACACCAAATATAGTACATAATATTGAATGTATTATACATTTTTGGTGTATATTTATTAAACGCCAAAAACTAACTACTTTTTGGGTGATATTTTTTTAAGGGGACTATAGTATGGACAAATTCTAACATATACTCCCATCTCTTTACCGTTGAATATCAAAATCTTTCTCTCTTCTAACACATAATAACATTTGGTGAAAGTGAATCCACCCCCACCACCACCACCCACCCCCTTCCTTCGTTAGACCATTCATTCATGCTTCAAATAGAAACTCGTCGTTAAGCCCTTTGATTTCTTTCAAATGGGTAAAAACAAATTCAGCATTTTACATTCTCCCCGGTAATAATAAAAGTTTTCCAGTTTTCACGCCTGCCACCTATTCGACGAAAGTCCCAACCGAAAATGAGGTTGAATTGCAAGACTTTAGAGGCAAATGGAAGGATGCTACTGAAGTTATAAGTAAATGGGGCTGTGGTGATTACGATTTGATGAGAATATTTGCTCGTTATCCTTCATTGCGCAATGCAGATCCTTCTAAGGTTCAGCCAAAAATTTGCATACTCAGTGACTTGGGTTTAGAGTCAGTTGAACTTGTGAAGATTATATATTGTAAACCTCGATTTTTCAAGACTCGAATTGCCCATAAATTTAATGAGAGGTTTGCCTCTCTTATTTCATTGTTTGAGTCAAAGGAAATGTTTCATAAGGCGATTGCAAGAAACCCTTCATTGCTATGGGAAAATAGCTATGACATTGAATGTATTGTTTCACAATATGAAGAGTTAGGTGTATCGAAAAGGGACTTGGTTCAAATGATGACTTTTGTGGATGACGATTATTTCGAGGACTTCCTTTGACTATTAGAAGATGGAATATATAAGTAGGATTGGGGTTTTGAAGGATGAGAAATTGTACAAATATGTGGTGACGTTAATAGGCATCTCTCGCAAGGAAACTATTCGCGAAAATGTGTTGAATCTTACAAATTTTGGTTTTTCGGATGATGAGATATGTTGACATTGTCAACAGATAAAGTTCGGAGGAAAATTTATTTCATTTTAGGCACAATAAAGCTTGAAGCGAAGATAATCTTAAAGTACCCATATCTCTTGTTTTCAAATACGGAGACTGTTTTGAAGCCACGAGTGCTTCCAGCAATGAAGATACGAGCTATTGATTCTAATGAGCAATTACCCCCAATGCTTAGGGCATTGAGGATGTCAGAGGCGAGGTTCTTAAAGTTGTTTGTCAAATGCCATGACAAGGAAATTGTTGAGGAATTAATGACATTTTATAAAAGGACAAAAGAAGTTAAGAGATTAACTATATGTTTGTTTTAAAGGAAAGAAAGTGATGAGGAGAGAAAGGTGAGGGAAAGGATGACTTTCCTTTGTTTGAAACTCCCTAAAAAGGGATAGGAAAGAATGTGGGACCCACCTCTGAAACCTTTCCACCCACATAAGTATAGAAAGTTTGAGAAACACAAGTATTATATTTAAAATGTCCAAAATACCCCAACTTTTATTATTTATTTTTAGCTAACATTATTTTTGTTTAAGGGTATTTATGACAATTACTAAATTTAGGCCTTTCTTTCCTCCAACTTTCTATTCCACTTTCTCTTGTACCAAACAATCAAAACAATCCTCTCACTTTCTACTCTTTTTCATTCCTTAGACAATCTTTCCTTTCTCATTCTTTCCTTTCACTTTATTTGTGCATCCAAACAAAGCCTAAAAGCTTCATCAAAGTATTGGCCTCCTACAAGACTCCCTTTATGAACTATACATGTAAAATTCATTCATTGGCCATAGCTTTTGCTCTAAAATCTTTATAATTGATCTGTATAATTATTGGGCATGATTCATAGAGTCTTTGGTACTGGCAAATGAGCAGGGGGCGACTATTGGTATGGTTCATGGATAATGTTGTACAGTAATTTAAACCGTAATATTTAAGCATAAGTTGTACACTACAAACCCTAATCTTTCATTGAAAATAAACAAAACTACAACTACTATTTAGTCGGATATGTTGACGCAATTGGCCGGACTTCATTTCCGAACATCTTTTGTCTATTGTTTTGTTTCTTTTCGCTTTTGAAACTAGTTATTGTTACATTAATTTGGATAATTAATATATTCACACTACTTGTTAAGTACATGGCCAAACACTCTTGAAAACTTAATTGATAATGCTCCATATGGACATTGCTGGTCACCAGAACTCTTTCACCAAACACAGAAAATCACAATTTCACAACCTCTCTCCACTCTCCAATATGGGAAAAGATATATTTAACAAGGGTGAAACAGAAGAAAAAAAATCATTATGTTGAAGATTCACTTTTGGAGCATGTAATGTAGATATATCAAGCAAAATGTTAAAATTATGTGAATACCATGGGTGTTCAAATTTAAATCGATCCAAATTAAAAATGCAAACCAATTCAAAAAAATTACACAAAACTAAAATATTATTGAATATGTTTAGATGATCTGTTATAAAAATCGCTTAGATCATATCACATTTTTTATTAATTTTTTAAAATTGAACCAAACCGCATACACATATCTTAATATTTATTTATATTTTTATTAGTATAATACATTAAATTAATCTATTATTTCTTGGTTTATAATTTTTCAATATATACTACTAATTAATTTAATTTAATCTAACTTTTTTTAAGCATCTAAAATCGTATCGTTCTTAATCAATTAATTTTTTTTTACATCAGTTGAACTTTTTTCTTATCGAAATCGAACTGCACCACAAATTAGGTCAAAGGCAAGGCAATAATTTCCATTCAGTTTATGATTTATTCACAAAGCCTTTGATTGGAGAAAAGACAAGTCTCTACGTAATAACGATTTGGGAATGTGAAATCCCTCTTTTCCTTCTTAGCTTATTCATTCGAACTTCGAAGAAACTTATCTGTCATCAAGCTTTTTCGTTGCAATTACTGCATCTCGTTCCAAATTTTTAACTTGATTACAACATTCACTCATGCTTCGATTTCTTTCAAATGGGTCAAAAAAATTTCACCATTTTACATTCACCACAGCAATTAAAAAAGTTTTCCCAGTTTTTACGCCTGCCACCTATTCGACGAAAGTTCCAGCTCAAAATGAGGTTGAATTGCAAAATGTTAAAGACAAATGGAAGGATGCTACTGAAGTTTTGAGTAAATGGGGTTGTGGTGATGACGATTTGACGAGAATATTCACTCGTTGCCCGTCTTTGCGCAATGCGGATCCTTCTCAGGTTCAGTCTAAACTTCGTTTGCTTAGTGATTTGGGTTTAGGGTCAGCTGAGCTTGTAAAGATTATCAATTGTAGGCCTCGATTTTTCAGGACTCGGCTTAACCATAATTTCGACGAGAGGCTTGACTCTCTTATGTCATTGTTTGAGTCAAAGGAAATGCTTCACAAGGCCATTGCAAGAAACCCTTCATTGCTGTGTGAAAATAGTTATGACATTAAACGTATTGTTGCACAATATGAAGAGTTAGGTATACCGAAAAGGGACTTGGTTCAAATGATTATCTTGCGACCGACTGTTATTTCGAGAACTTCCTTTGACGATGAGAAGATGGAATATATAAGTAGGATTGGACTTTCGAAGGATTCGAAATTGTACAAATATGTGGTGACATTAATAGGCATCTCTCGTGTGGAAACAATTCGCGAGAAGGTGTTGAATTTTACAAAGTATGGTTTTTCCGATGATGAGGTATTCGGTCTTTTTGGGAAGTCTCCTAATATTTTGACATTGTCAACTGATAAGGTTCAAAGGAATATGACTTTCATTTTAGGCACAATGAAGCTTGAAGCTAACATAATCTTTAAGTACCCATATCTGTTGTTTTCAAATATGGAGACTGTTTTGAAGCCAAGAGTGCTTCTAGCAATGAAGGTACAGAATATGGATTCTAATATGAAAACACCCTCAATACTTAGAGCATTGAGGATGTCCGAGGAGAGGTTTTTCAATACGTTTGTCAAATGCCATGATAAAGAAATTGCTGACGAGTTAATGGAATTTTATAAAAGGACAAAACAGGTCAAGAGATTAGCAGTTTCATCAAGGAATTGGACTACTAGAGGATTCCCTTTCTGAACTACTTTTATATGCTTTGAAATAAGTTAAGAGCTGAATTTGATTTCTATTTTGTGGTAATTATTTTTCTGACTCTTAGTGTTAGTTTCTTCTCTGCCTATCTAATTCTTAATGAAGATTTTTCTGATTAGTTTTATGTTACAGGTGTGCTGCTCGGTTTTAAAGTGAGGAAATAATGTAGGATTGAGATGTTTGTTCCTCATACAGAGCCCTCTCTTTACACCATTGAAGTTTTGGGATTAGTCCTTTAGGTACAGAGATGAAAATAAATTCTTAGAATAATAAAATTTTGCAATTTATGTTGATATCATAATATGGATGTTATGTTGGTTGGTATTACAAATGACAATGAACTAATCCTTATTTATGATTATATTAGACTCTTGTTCTACATTAAATTAGGAAACAAATTATGATATTATATAAAGAAATCTGGAAACGAATCCTGAAAGTTTAGATAATTTTCGATAAATCAATGGGGTTGGCCTAGAAGAGGCATGTTAAGCACGCAAGTGAGAAGAGTATGTACAAATATACACAAATATACTCTTCAGTGAGAAGTTCCTGGTTTGATCTTTTAAAATGAATCTCTCAGAGAGAAGTTATACTCTTGTTGTTCTGTTGGTCTCGAACATGATTGTCTCTTGTAGGAGGATACACGTGGATTTTATCCAAAAGAGTTAACTGAATACTCTTACATGATTTATGACTGAATAATGATGAGCTGATATATTTTTCAGACATTGTAACATTCACAATCAAATTAAATTTCAGTACATGGAAGCAAAATGGGTTGTTACATTATGATCAAGTCGAAAGTGATCTTCTAGAAAGGAGTGTCTTAGGGGTTGGGAAAGTACACATATGTAATACTATCCATTAACTGTCCTTCTGTACTTGACAACAATGTCACAGTAAAAACATTCGTCTTTTCCCAATTTGCTGTTATCTATGAGATTGTTTTCTCCTTTCTAAAACACATTATGTTCTCTGTGTTTTATTTACGTATTTGTAATTTTTTTTATGGACCTCATTACTCTTTTTAGTAACCACAATTTTTTCGATCATTTACGTTAATTCATTTTTGATAAAATAGATTTATGATTTTATTTGGTCAAATTATCTTAGAATATGACGCTTGTTAAAAAGTAGTCACCATAGGAATTGGTTAGATGTATTCAAAGATATGCGCATGAAGGTGTTTCAGAACCATACGATTAAGATAGAACAACTTTGATTGTAAGACAATTTTTAAACTTTATTTAATATAAAATTTAGAGGTTTTAATTTGAACTGTCTGATCTTAATTGGACGTCCTCAAATTCTAGTGGCTTAATTTGATATTTGATCGATTAAAGAACTCTAATTTAAGTGTTACTTTTTTCATCAAGTCATTTTTTTCTTAATAGTAAAAACTGATAATGGTCATGACACCGACTTCACAATACCCATCAACAACTTAAGAACCAATTTGATTAAAGAGTGATTAAAGAGTCATTTTGGTTTTGGTTCCAAAAGTATGATGCACTGTCATTATAGTCATGTTTCAAAATTATAAACACATTTTCAAATCTCCTATTTTGTCAGTAATTTTATGAACTAAATTAACCGACAAAAAACAACGTGGGTTGGATTACGCAGGGTAGACTAGAATTTTTAAAATATGATGAATGAATATTCAAATTTTAACTTATAGAGGTATTCACATACAATGTCCAACACACCTCAAATAAAATTATCTCAACACATTTGAATGTTACATAAGCTAAATTGCCCAACTCAAAATACATTTGAAGATTACACTAACTAACTAACGCAAAGCACATTTGAGAATCAAAATGACATATTTAGATATGTGTTTATAATTTCGATTCATAGTGACAATGCCTTACACTGAAATGATTGTTTACTCAACCATCAATTTTAAATGTAATAAATAAGTTGTCCCCGTGAACTTAGCTCAGTTGGTAAGGATAATGCATAATATATGCAAGGTCCGAGTTTGAAACCAGAAAAAAAATAAAATAAAATGTAACAAATGAGTTGAACATATTCAATAACTGTTTCTTCATGGGGTGTGAGTTTAACTTAGTTTATTTAAAACTAAAAATAAAATAAAATAAATTTAAAAAATACTAGTTTGGACACCCGTGCCAAGCACGAGCTAGATTGTCGACTATTTATATTTATTATATAAACATTAATTAAATGACAAATTCATTATTTTTATACATAATATATCAATAGCACGTATCGTTGTTGTTTTATTTATTAAACATCGCATATTAATACTAACATGTATATTTTTATTTGGATTTTCGTATCGCTAAACAACAATAATTTAACGCATGTAATGTTGAAATAATAATCTTTAATGTTGGGAGATTTGACACGGATAAATAAAATCAAGTAGATATTTTTAATATGGATATCGATAATAAATGGATTAATCCAAAAACAAAGCAAAATTAATTATGAAGATATGA
>Ga0315914_1000490_pt1 | contig 50095 bp, 19 predicted proteins | sample MpolenodulesMG_FD_203920 | JGI IMG/M metagenome (GOLD analysis project Ga0315914, IMG submission 203920) | Medicago polymorpha root nodule microbial communities from Los Angeles, California, United States - elongated nodules | ecosystem: Host-associated > Plants > Roots > Nodule | place: USA...
AACTTTAGCCCCTTTTGCAAAGTTCAGTCCCGTTGGTTTTGACTAGTCAATGCTGATGTGGACATTCTTTTAACCACTTGTACACGCAGACATGGAAATTAATAAAAAAAGAAAAAAAATACATAAAGTCATCCAACCCATAAATCTTCATCCAAAAACATGAATACTGGGTTTGTTGTTCATATTCAACCCTTAAACTCAACCCAACACACTCACCAAACCATCCGTTGAAATTAGTGACAGCCGGATAACTCTCCATCATCTTTCCTCGTTTTTGCCTCCACTAAACAAAAGCAAAGCATCGTAGTCTCTATCCACAATCTCAACCCCTTCCTCAATAGACTTCACAATCTCAACCCGTTCCTTAATATGCTTCAAAACATCCTAACCTCTATCCACAATTTCAACCCTACTTCTCAATTTTCCGACATCCACTACTCGTGTAAATCTAATGATCAACAACCATTACTGAATTTCGAAGCTTCGAAAACGGGTATTCCTCAAAACCCATATCTGTTTTTGGGTAACTATTTAATTGGGTTGTGTTGTGAGAGAGCAAAGCGAAAAGGCTCACAGCTAAAGTGAAAGCTAGTAGCAATAGAGCTATGAAAGGGTGGAGCTACTGTTGGTGAATTTTATGATCATTTTGAAAGGTGAGTTTCTGGATTTTTTGGTTCGTTTCAGTGTGGTGGTGGTGCCGAATTCTAAGCCGACAGTTGGAAAACGTGCTGCGGAGGAGGGAGAAAATCAGCGACTAAGGAAGTTGATCCTTTCACAAAAATAATCAAACAACCGGAAAAATTTCATGGAGAGGATAAAGAAAATGATATTATTTGTTCTGATCTGTGAGCATGGTGGTCGTGGTTGTGCCGAGAATGTTGTTGGCAGAGGTGGATTAAAAAGAGAGAATGAGCTTTTTGGGTTCTTCTTCTTTCAATTTGAGTTTAGTGTAACTTTTTTTAAATTAATTTCCACGTGTGCATGTGGTTGGCAAGTGTTGACCGAGTCAATCATGGGGACCAGACTTATGCAAAAAGGCTAAAGTTAGGGGCCCGGACATTTTCAATAATAAATTAGGATTATTGTGCCTCTTGCTAACCTTATACTATGCCTTGTTTTTATTTCTACGCATATGAAAACCATTTAATTCCAACTTTTACCTGCATAGCTCAAACTTTCTATCTATTTATTTGCACAACTCTTCAACTAGGACATTATCATTTGGCAAACAAATGCATGGTGATGCTTGATCTTGGATATATGTTTAGTAAGCATATCCAACTCTCAAGTTCAACTCTTATGATCCAATTTCAAGTATAAGGGAACATCTTTTGGTCACATGGACTAGATTTGTAGGTAACACATTATCAATAAATGGAAAGGAAAATGCCTATCAGAGAAGTTATCTAAGTTTGATATGTTGGTCTTGTTGGATCTGATTTTTCTTTATCAGAAATTTATTAATCAAATTTGTAGAACATATAGTATTTAAAATTTATTTTAGTTAAAATAAGTGAATTTTCAGTTTAGAGAAGTGAAAACAATGGGAAATATGTAAATTTGAGAACAATGTATGTGACTGTATTGTTTTATTAAATGTATTAGATTCTCTCTATCTCCAATTAACTGATTTAAGTCCATTTTGTGTTTTTCTGCAGATATCCTTATAGTTGTTGGTGCTGTTTTGGTTGGATATGCCACATGCATGCTTCAGCAGGGATTTGGATCCTCTTTCTTCTCAAAAACAGTATGTTTTGCATCCACCGAATTTGTAAATATATGAAATTTTAGAATTACATGAGTTGCATGATGTAACCTAAGTTATAATGGTGGGAACTGGGTAATGTTATTTTGGTTATGTAGCATTTCTCCGCTTCTTGATGTGCCAAAACATCTGGAGTTTCTATAATCTGCAAGTAGTTCACACTTAGTGGTTGGACTCAAGTAGTTATGATTTGAGTTTAATTTGAATCGATGGGAGTTCCCGACCTTCATCCTTGACTAGAATAATCTTAGGTAAGATTTACTTATTTTCCGGCCAAATTCCGGATTACTTGAGATCCAGAGGGTGGAGACAAAAGATACTGCAAGGAGTTCAATTCAAAGTCAAATCTTCAAAATTACGGTATTTTCATTTTAAAAGGAGAAAAAATTATTTATTTCGTCTTTTCCATTATTGTCAAACTTTTGGGGGTGTAGGGAAGAAAAAAGGGAGAACTTTTACCCCTCGTTTAACTTTTCATTCTTTTGTTATGAAATAACATTTTCTTTGGGCCTTAATACTTATACTTTCATTGTTATATTATCTGATGTTCATATTTTGACCATGCTGGTTGCTAATTTACACTGCATAAATGATGCAGAGATCATCAGGACAAGAGTTTAAAGGGCAAGAAAGCAACGACAAACGCATGCCAATCCCGGAGAGCATTAAAGAGGATCCCGGATGGCCATCTTTTGGACAACTTATTGCCGATCTTTCTAAGCTATCCCTTGAAGCTTTGGCTAGTTCATTCACTCAATTCATACCCTCACATTTCAAATTTAACAGCCGGAAGACTGGACTAACACCGCTGAAGGATCGTCTTGTGATGCCAGAAGACGAAGTCCAGCCTCCATTAGTCAAAAGGAAAACCACGCCTGTTACTGTTACCGAAAATAGGCAAATGCCACAGGTACATACTCCAACCATTGCTGAGAAATATTCAGAAGCAAAGCCTCCAAAGGTGAAATCGAGCAGTTTCAAGGACCCTAGTAAGCACCGATCTTCAAAACGATCCGAGTATGCTGAATTCTATGGATCTGGTGAGGTTCCATCATCATATGCTAAATCTAAGAGCCAAAAAGAACGGCCTAGACATCGGCACCGAGAAAAGAGCGGAGAAGTTGTTTTTCCGACAAATGGAGCTGAGGCTAAACCTGTTGAGCCGAGGGCAGCTGTTGATCATAGCAATTCAAAATTTGATCGTTATAGTATGAGGGCTGGTTATGTACCGGGAGAATCCTTCCGATTCAACTCTCAGTAACAAGTTTTGCATCATATATTTTTCTCTAGTATTCTGTTTTCCATTATATCGAATATGTGCACTTGCATCTGTTTGAAGTTGGTATGTAATTGTAGTTGTACAATCAAATGTTCTGTGCTTAATGTTGACCCATACCGAAACACTTGTGAGTTGTGATGAAAATTGTATCCCCACTTACGAAGCTGGTTATGACCACAATGGGCGGAAAAACTTTCCCTCATGAGTTTTAAAGTTGCGTTCTTAGATTTGGATTTGAATCCAGGACCTTTGGTTAAGTTGAAAGAGATCTAAGTCATGTTATTCAGACGCTCTTGGAGTCGCAATTTCTGTTTGGCATGTGCATCTGTCAATATCATAGGTTTCTGTTTGCGATGGGAATTTTTATGAGATGTTTATAGCAGTGACTTTACTCCTAGCATGTTTGTGACTATATGTTTTGTATTAACTGAGCTATTATATTATGAATATATTATGCAGAAGGACAATGGCATATTTTAACTTTATCTTGTGACTTTCTCCTTGATTAGTGATTTTGAGTCAATGTGACTAGTGCCCATTGGGTTAATAAGTGTTGCTATTTCTGACCTAATGAGAGGGAGCTTCGAACAGTTCAGTTTTTTTACAGTTGAACCGTAGAACTTGTCGTAATGAGATAACATGAAGTTGAGTTTGTTGACCTATTCAACTAGTATATACGAAACTATGATATCAAATATCAATACACTCTTCTTAATACAAAAGTACTCTTTAATTGTTTGAAATCGAAATGTCTCACTAAACTTATGTGGGGTCTACATCATTTTGTTTGACACATTTAAATTTCAATCAATTATACAGTATATATATTGAGAAGAGTGTGTTGTTAACACTCCTCGAAAATCAATTGAGAAGCAATTGATGCAGTCAAGCAGGAAAAGTGAGGCTTGAGTGTGACTCAGGCTCATATGATGGTGAAGGAAATAGCTTTTGGTAGAAAAATAACATCCTTGGAAATGTAAATCATGCATCAAGAGACATATATTTGTAACCCTTCCCTTGTGTTGAGGTAATGACCCTAATACATTATAGGGCCTTGGCAAAGGAAAGCATGAGCATCCCTAAAAGTTTTTGGATGCTCATGTTTTTGATAAAGGAGGCAAGAGTTGTAGTAGGTAACCTATTTATAAGATAAGATAAGCTGACAGTGGTAAAAGCTATTATTATCCCAAAAGGTGAGTAATTGAAATGGACTAATAATGTGAGACCAGTTTCAACAATTTTCTTATCCTTCCTGTCTGCTGTTCCATTTTGATGTGAGGTGTGTGGACATGTTACTCTGTTGAACTCCAAGTATAGCTATGTCCTTAGTGAATGTTCTAAATTCTTCTCTCCAATCAGATTGTATAGAATTATTGATGGTATAAAATTGAGTTTTTGATAAAGCTGCGAGCTAATTGAGTGCAGATAGTGCATGAAAAGTGAAAACCAAGAAATGCAGAATTCTACAAAATCTTTCTTGGAAAAATGTTTACTTACACAAGGAACTGTAATGTTAGTAAAAGAGAAAGAAGAGAGAAATATTAGTAAATCTCAAATCATATTTTTGAAGAAGAAAAAAAAAATAAAAAATAAAAAGGTGAAAATAAAAGAGGGGGTGGATGCACATTATTGTGAAATGATTAAAGGCGCCACATAAAATAAATGGAAGGCTGCTTCTACCCTTAATAAAGAGAAGCCAACCTGACTGACCCTTCTTAACTCAAGGTGGCAATCCACTATGGCACGTAGATAGAAGGAGAGAGATACACATCACACCCCATTTCACAAAAATAGTAAATGTTAATAATAGTCCGGTCTCAATTGTGAAAAAGAAGATTTACATTTTAAATTCATTCGATAAGAATTATATATGTAGTTTGTATATTAAAGATGTGTTTGAATTGAAAGTTTAAGAGAAGAAGATAGATGAACGTTACTTTTATTTTTTAAATTACATACTATATAACACGTTTTTAAAATAAATTAAATGTGATTGAAATATTATATGGTCGTTTATCATGTTAATATGTTAACTTTTTAAACAATATTTCATACTGTCTGTAATTTAAAAATGAAAAGTAAACTCTCTCTTCTCTTTCTCTCCTAAACCCTCCGTCCAAACAAACCCTAAGAGAATGTTTCCATTTATTCATTTTAGGATGTGAATTTCTAACCCCTAGACTACATAAAAAAATATCATCACACATAACCATAGAATACACATCATAACCATATGTTAACTAGTATGGAGGGTCTGCATTTTCGGTCCTTAGATTACACAGCAGGGGCGACTTTGATTAAGCCGTTTTCAATGGAGGAGGTTAAGGCGGCGGTGTGGGATTGTGAAAACTTTAAATGTCCAGGTCCAGATGGGATTACTTTTGGTTTTATTAAAGACTTTTGGGACTTGTTGAAGGAAGATGTGATGCATTTCTTGCTGGAGTTTCATAGGAATGGAAGGTTGACCAAAGGAATAAATAACACATTCATTGCTCTTATTCCCAAGGTTGATAGCCCCCAAAGGTTGAATGATTTCCGTCCTATTTCGTTGGGGGGTAGTTTGTATAAAATTTTGGCAAAGGTGCTTGCAAACAGGTTGCGAACAGTTATTGGTTATGTTATTTTGGATTCTCAGTCTGCCTTCATTCGAGGTCGTCAGATTCTTGACGGCATTCTGGTGGCTAATGAAATTGTTGATGAAGCTAAAAGGTGCAAGAAGGATCTTATTCTTTTTAAGGTTGACTTTGAGAAAGCCTAGGACTCTATTGACTGAAGTTATTTAGATGATGTGATGGTGAAAATGGGCTTTTCGACTCTTTGGCGGAAATGGATAAAAGAGTGTATCGGAACAGCCTCAGCTTCGGTTTTGGTAAATGGGTCTCCAACTGATGAATTTTCGTTGCGGCGGGGTCTGAGGCAGGGTGACCCTCTTTCGCCCTTCTTGTTTTTGTTAGCTGCGGAGGGGTTTCATGTGTTTGATGGAATCGTTGTCAGCAAACAACCTCTTTATTGGTTATAGGGTGGGAAGTGGCGATACCATAGTTGTTTCTTGGAGGAAAATCTTGGGCTAATATTCGAGCGATGCGTGCCATTCTTCTTCTCTTTGAAGCATTGTCGGGTTTGAAAGTGAATTTTTCAAAAAGCCTCTTGGTTGGGGTCAATGTTGCCCCTTCTTGGTTAACTGAAGCGGCAATGATGTTGAATTGCAAGGTTGGGTCTATTCCTTTTGTGTATATGGGGCTGCCTATTGGTGGTAACACTCGCCGCTTGTCCTTTTGGGAACCGATCATTAACCGTATAAAATCTAGACTGACTGGTTGGAATTCGAAACATCTATCTATGGGGGGTCGTCTGGTTTTGCTAAAGTCCGTCCTGTCGTCTCTGCCTGTTTATGCTCTTTCTTTTTTCAAGGCTCCGTCAGGTATCATCTCCTATATTGAATATCTTTTTAATTGTTTTTTTTTAGGGAGTGCTGACCACAGGAAAATTTCTTGGGTGGATTGGAAAACTGTTTGCAGGAGGAAGGAGGTTGGCGGTTTTGGGGTAATGAGTATTAAGGAGTTTAATATTGCTTTGTTATGAAAGTGGTGTTGGTGGATGCTGGAAGAGAATGAGTCTTATGGTTTAGGGTGTTGTCGGCGCGTTATGGGGTAGAAGGGGGCAGTTGTTGGGTGGTGGTCGTGGGTCATCTTTGTGGTAGCGTGATGTTCATGATTTGTGTAGTCAGGAGTGGTTTAGCGATCATGTCAGTCGTTCGATTGGGAAAGGGAATCATACTCTTTTCTGGACGGATGTTTGGCTTGGTGGAGTGTCGTTTCATGTCAAGTTTAGTAGGTTGTATGACTTGACGGTGTTTAAGGGGGAGTCTGTCTTTGATATGTGTCAGCTAGGTTGGGGTGAGGAGGGTGAGGCGAGGAGATGGAGGCGGAGGTTGTTGGCGTGGGAGGAGGAGTTGGTGAGGGAACTCATTTTACTGCTTCGTAATGTTACATTGCCGGTTACCAAGGATGATAGATGACTATGGACATTGGAAAGTTCTAAAGTCTTTTCTGTTCGTAATGTCTACAATTTTTTAACAACTCAGCTTCCTATGGTTTCATCGGTGCCCGTTTCATCTCTCTGGCATAAGGATGTCCCTTTAAAAGTTGTTTTGTTTGCTTGGCGATTGTTCTGGGATAGGTTGCCTACAAAAGACAATTTATTTCGGCGCGACGTTCTTGATCACAATTCATTGGATTGTATAGCAGGGTGTGGCTCAGCTGAATCATCCGCTCATTTAATTTTACGTTGTAACTTTTTTTGGGTCTGTTTGACATTTAATTTAGGAGTGGTAGGGCCTCTCTGCAGTTCCACCATAGTTTTTGCCGGATCATTTTATTCAATTCAATTATATTGGCAGATCAGGAAAGGTTTGACGATCTATTTCACAGGTTATTTGGTTTGCAACTGTTTGGGAAATCTGAAAAGAAAGAAATAACAGACTATTTACAGATAAAGCATGCTCGGTTCTTCAGGTGGTTGATAAGATTAAGTCCCCCACTTTCATGTGGTTGAAGACGAAATTTACTACTCTTCCCTTTAACTTTCATGGCTGGTGGCTTAGTCCGTTCACCATGCAGGGCATAGGCTAATAGTTACTTCTGTTCTAGCTTTATATTTTTGTACAGTTCCGTTGTAAATATTGATCGGATCTTTCACTGTCTTTCTTAGTACACCTTCTCATAGGAAAGCCACATTGTTTTCGTAATATATTTTATTTTAGCTTCTTCAAAAAAAAAATTATTTTATATTTGATAGAGTTAATATATTTTAAATTTTCTTGTTTTAGGATTGATTTAAGGGTTATATAAGATTTGATTTGAAATTTAAATTATGATTAAATCAAACTTGATTTGATTCAAACTTAAAATTACAATAAAGTCCAATTATTGAATGAATCTAAAATATAAACTTTTGTTTATAATTGAAACCGAATATAGTACATAGATTAGTGGAAAAACATGTTTGTCTATCTGTATTTTCTATTTTATATTATTTATATATACTACATAGTATTAATTAAATTTTTAATAAAAATTTCAGTTAAATCTCATTATAATAAGAATCTACAAACAATAAGAACAATATTCCAAAGTATTTATAACATAAATAAAATCATTAAATTTAAATGAATTTTGACCAAATAAAATATGATTAGATTTTCCCTAAAAAAAAGAAAGAAGAGTAGTATATAAATATGAAATTTGAATATTTTTTTTGAGGTAAAATTAGATTAAATTTGTATTGGGTGACGTGTATAATGATTAAGTAATGAATTAAGAGAGGTTCTCCATTGCACAACAACAAAAAGCGAGCTTGTAGAGTGTACAACCGATTTCTCCTTACGTCATTGACTCTCTCTCTCTCTCTCTCTCTAGAGAGCTTCATCTTCTTCAATGGGTTGTGCTGGATCCTCTCAAGCTAAAGCTGATGGTAACTTTCTCTTCTTTCTTTCTTTATTTTGCATTGTAATTTGCTTAATCTTCAAATATTTCATCTTGGTTTCTGTTCAAAATCTGTTTTTTCTCAACTTGGTTTCATAATTCTTTCTTTCTGAATGTTGGGTTGTGTTCAAAATCTGAATTTGATGATAGCTTGCAAAATTCTGTAGATTCTTGTTTATTCACTTTATTGTATTTTATTTTAAGAACAACCTATTTTTTTTTTTAATATTTAATAATATTGAATATTATACCCTTTGTGACTATATTCATAACATTTCTTTTTAATGTTTATTTATTTATTTTTTCAATCTAATTTTGTTGGTTGCTGCTAATGGTTTTCTTTGATAGCTTGCAAATATTTGAATTTTATAATGTGCTGAAATTAAGTGTTTTGCTTTGTCTGTTTCCCTTATTTGGTGTTTTGTATAAGAAAAAAAAAATTCTGATTGGAAAGTTCTAAGTTAATTAAGGATTGAAATTGGTTCATCTTGATTTTCATGTGAAGCAGGTATTGAAATTTGGATTAGTGTAATTGGAAAGGGTAAATATTATTGATTAGTTTAATACCTTTGATATTCTAAATTATTGGAATTTTTCTGGATTGGATTTTTGATATTTTTGTTGAATCGCAGTAGTTTGTTGTAAACATTTCGTAAGCAGAAGAATGTCGATGATGATAAACAACTTTCACATTGTGTAAAATGTCTTTAGATAACGATGATGATAGCGATTGTCCTTGTCATTCATTATTTCAAATGCTTGTTGCTGATACAATGTTAGTTTTTAGAATAAAGTTTAATTTAGGCTTCCTTTAACATAAACTTGAAACAATTTTAACAGGGACTGTAAAGAAGATCCGAAAGCCTAAGCCATGGAAGCATCCTCAGCCGATAACAAAGACTCAGCTAATACAATTGCGCGATGAGTTTTGGGACACAGCTCCTCACTATGGAGGCCGGAAAGGTATTATCACAATTTGATAAATTACCTAATTTTCAATTCCTATTTGTAATTAAATTGACTTAGAATATAAGGAGTTTAAATAGAAATGGTTGCTTGCTATGCATTAGTCCACTTCTAATGGTTGACTGCATTGCTCTGATTTCTTTGTTTAGATTACTTTTCCTGATTAAAATTCATAGCTTTCCGTTTCGCTTCAATCTCATCAAGTACGGTCATCTCTAAAGTTGCCTCTACCTTTATAGACCTGATTTTGTATAATAGGGCAGTGTTTTCAATTGGGGATTACAAAAAATAACGGTTTGTTCAAATTCTACTGGGATACAGCGCTTAAAGCCGCTAATTGACGATACTTTGTACTAAGTAGTATGTCAGAAGAACAATAGAAGTTTCTTCAAATTGTTATTTGACAACTCTGCAATAGGGCTGGTAACTAATAAAGATATAAGTTAACATGTAATCTCATCCACAACTGGTAATTCTATTAGTTCATATTCCAATCAGATAATGCATAGAAAGCTGACCCTTAATCTTGAGTTATATTTAACCAACAACGAGAAATGTGTCAAAATGTAATTTTATTCGTAAGATTTTTATTTGGAGTCTTCACTATTGTTTGTTGTTTACACACGATAGTGTCATGAATTTGGAATAAAATTGAAGTGTTTTATTTGGAAAAATAAGTTGGACATGAAGCTTCAGCTTAAAGAGACTAAAGGACTGGTTGTGTTAGAAGAGGTAGATTGATTAATTTGAAGTTCTTCATGTTGCGTTAGAACTGGTTTTCAATATATTTTTTTATGGCTTAGTCTTCTTTTAGCAAAAGGGGTCCAAGTACTTTTGTATTTATCAATTGCAAGAATGACCGTGGTGTTCACTTTGACTTGAGTCAAGTTTTTTCCACTACAAAGGTGAAAATTGGCTTCCATAGTCACGTTGGTGATGAGGAAGGAATGAAGGATTATTTCCTTTGGATCAGTGTTCCTTTTGAAGCCATAACTCTCACTTCTAAGATGAAAAAAAGAGAGAAAAAGTAATCAGCCTTTGTATTTGGTTTTCCAAAATTATTTTTTCAAATAATCAACTCTTCCTATAAATAATAAAGTTGCAGCCATTGTATTTCCTGTAAATTATTTTGTGTGGCACCATTCCACTTTGTTTCATTTTTACCATAATTACTGTAAGTAAATTGAAATCTGCATTTGATTTTCCGCACACTAGAGATTTGGGATGCTCTTCGAGCTGCTGCAGAAGCTGATCTATCTTTAGCACAAGCAATTGTGGATAGTGCTGGGGTCATTGTCCAGAGTTCTGATTTGACAGTATGCTATGATGAAAGAGGTAAGTAATTAGTTCATCTTGCATTCAACTATCTAATATGTTTTGAATAAAACTATAAATAAAAACAATATAACATGATTTGGTTTCTATAATCTAAATCTGTCTTTTATAAAAAGTTTAAGAACTCTGCTGATTCAATTTTCTTTGATTTTAAAAGTTATTAAGAAATTGGTAATTAAAATGAAAAGGCTGGAGCAACTTTTATGCCATTCCCATGAGTCATGTGGGCTTCCAACAGCACTACCATACTTTTTGCCTTAATTAAATGTGGTCCAGGTATGCTGGCTTGGTTGTATCATGTGACACCCTTCTTTATTGTGGATTATGGTGGTGGTGTACACTGCACTTTTTTCAGAAATCTCGGTAGCCCAAGACTCAGATTCCCTACAGTCGGGATAACCATGTATTTATGCAATAACGAATCTGATCTCAAATGTCCGATCATAATCATACAGCATGAATTCCTATTTTTGGAACATGGCTTGTCTGATGTTGATCCACATAATGTGATTGTGTACAATCCATTTCCCTGGAGCCCCACCATTACCTTTCTCACCCTGGCTGCCCTACCACATAAAACATGTTTTCTCACTATCAGAACTGTTTCATTTTACACGTCTTGTCAGAATTTATTACCCAAAAATGTAAGCCAACCATTCGGGGGGTCTTTAAGATTCTTTTACAAATTCCAAACAGGCTTTTGAAAAGTATAATCAGGAGAAGTACAGTAAAAGTGGTAACACTAGCTTGGCATGAGAGTAGTGAAAACTACTAAAGCAAAATTCTTTGAAATTTGGAAATACTATTTCACCTTGTGTTTGTTATGATAGGGCTAGAAAAACATGTTAATTTTTTGCAGTATTTTCCTTCATCAATGTTTCCTTGTTCTGATACTTGTTATAATATTTGCAGGCGCAAAGTACGAGCTACCCAAGTACGTTTTGAGCGAGCCAACTAACATGATTCAAGAAAGTTAACAACAAGGAATAACTATAGTAACATTCATCTGAAGCATATTGTAAATCATGTATATTTTTATCTCATTGATTTGGTAACTTTCATAGGGTAGCAAACTCTTTTCATGTCCAAATATACTCACCCTTGACTTTATGTTTCCTTTATTAAACAAAAAATTATGTCTGTTCTGTATGAGATGATGTTGATAAGTATCATCACTCTTTGGCAAATACACACTCCATCTTGTATCTCTTACTTGATGAATGAAGTGAAATTTGACAATTACTCAAAACATTGATTTTATCTCTATTTGATGAAAAAAGACTTGCCCAACAGCGTTGGGTCACAAGGTCCCATATCGGGTTTGTTACCATAATAATTATTTATCAAAAACTAGTTTAAAGACATTCTTTTTCTTTCCAAAATCATATTTAAACTTGAAAATTTGGTTTAAAAACTAAGAATGATTTCATCACTCAATTTTATACACTAAACATTATGCACTTAATTATGATTCGAGCATTGTTATTGGTACAAAAGCCTAATACTATTATGTGAAACATTGGATACTGGCTATAGTTGGACCCATAAAGACATTCTTTTTCTTCCGAAATCATATTTAAACTTCAAAATTTGGTTTTAAAACCGGTTTTGTAAATTTTAAACCAAAGTTTAAAAACTAAAAGAACGATTTCATCACTCAATTTTATATATTTTATCTTTTATGATAAAAAGGTTGAGTGAGATGGATCATGCTCACCCAAGCTAGGGCATGACTCAAGGTTTAGAGAGTGATGACGGATTATAGTAATCTATGAAGCACAAACATTTTTCGGATTAGACGTATGATTTTCTGAAATTATTAGCAGTGTCGATGTATCAGTGTCTGTGTCATTCTGATGTCTGTATCTGTATTCGTGTTTCATAGATAACAATTGACAAGTACAAATATTCTCGTAGACAATACATTGAATTTATAAACAAATTAATGTTTGAGAGCAAGATATGATATGCATAAGAAAATACAATACAACAGAACTATATACATATATAGGAATAATGTTGTCTAAATCTTATAATTATGCAGTTGGATACGATGGTTGCATTGCAATGCCACATAGTCCTTCTGAAGCATCCACACCCCTTTGCATCCTAATGTACCCTTCTTCACCCCATTGAGTTCCCCATGAATTCTTCACCAACCAATACTCAGTCTCACCTTCACCAACACCATAGCCCACAACAGCTACACCATGATCCAACTCAGTTCCACATGAACCAGTAAATACACCACTTTTGTAAAATTGGAAGTCAGAGCCACTAGCATCAATGGCTACCGAAACCGGTTGATTAGCTACGGCTTTTTGCAATGCCTGCTCATCATTTGCGGGGACATTCTCGTACCCGGAAATGGTAGCAGCAGAACTGCCTACTTTAGTTTTATTGCATGTTCCATCAACACCTTGATAAGGGTATTCAACTTCAGTGCTAAGTCCATTATTTTTTATAATGAATTCAAAAGCATCATCCATAAGACCACCCTCACAACCTTGGTCTTCACCACTTGTGTCACAATCAACAAGTTCTTGTTCTGATAAAGAGACCAAATTTCCTGTGGTCAACTTATGAATTCCTTCAGTTGATGCAACGGCAGAAAACGCCCAACAACATCCTACAAATATTAAATCACAACTAAATTTGACTATTACAAGGTTAAAAATAAGAAACCACATCTTGATTGTTATATAAATAAATAAACACTTACCACATTGACCTTGACTTTTCACAGGTGTCACTGCTCCTTTCTGCCTCCAATCCACTGCAGATGGTACATCACTCACATTTTTGTACTTAAAAGTAGTTATGCTTGAGCCATGCAAATATCCATTGAATTTGTTTCTAGTTGCTATAAATTCATGGTTGCTAAGATCAGCAAAATGATTGAGTCCTAATTTATAAGATTTATTTCCAACATTGTTGAAAGATTCAATGTAATTCACATTTTCTTTGAATATTCCAAAACGTTTTTGTCTTTCATGTGAATCCTTATAGACTTTGCTATGTTGTCCCATCCATTGCTCATGCCTCTCATACATAGGGTCATTTTGAAGAGTGCGAGATGTGGCTTGAAAACTCCACAATCCCAAGCAAAGAAACAATGTAAATGAAATATAATGCAATTGATTATTCATAATCATGGTAGATGAAATGTGAGAAACAAGTGTTGTGTATTTACCAAATTTTTTTCATGTATTTATAGCCAAGTTAATGTTGAATTGTATATTAGTTAATCTTTTAGTGCTTAAAACAAATTTGTTTTCAACGTACATGTGATGTGAGAATGTTCTGAATAAGACCCTTTTGTGGTAAGCGTAACGCAAAGGCTTTTGTTTTTTGTAATATAAAATTGGATAGTATTATCACAATCAACACAACGGCATTTAACTCAGATTTTTGGTTCATGGTAACCAAACCAGTTGAATAAACAAATAAATGAAATAATTAAGGAGATTAAGTTAATGAAAATGTATAAATTAGAGCATTTTTAAATACGAAAGGAAAATGTATAAATTATTCCTAGTTGTGTATAGTGGACCCATGTCTTGTCTCAGCAAGACTTACAGTAGGGGTGTTCATGGTTTGAATCCAAACCAAAACCAAACCAAATTTTAGTTTGGAAAGAGGTATAAGTTTTGTACACTTGTGAGTGTATTTAGAGAAGACAAAAACAGAATATATAATTTTGGAAAGTATTTTAATGCATTTGAATAGAAAGACATATTCATGTTCTCACCATTAAACTTAATAGAACACCACTTATATATTTTTGAAGGTGTTAAACCCAATGAATTTTAATGATGAGATGACAAGCATACCCTTTTGTTTGATTCACACATAAAATTAACTGAGACAAAAATTCTCAAAAAAAAATAAAAAATAAATAATCAATGGTGTTGCGTTGCGTGTGCAAGCTTTATTCGGCACATATATTTTGGAATATTTAGTTCTCGTGGCTTCTTTTGAAGTCAAACTTATTTATAACTTTTATTTTGAAGGACTGCAATTTTATTTTAATGAACTTTGGAGTTTTCAGAACTAGTATAAACACATTAATGCATACATTCAAAGTGACTGCATTAATTTGTTTAAGTACTAGTACAAACATATCAGTTTAAAGCAGTAATTCAAAGAAAAAATCAGTTGTTAAAGATAAATTTGTACTAGTACAAACTTAAAACACTTTGAATGCAGTCACTTTTAATGTGTTTGTACCGGTATAAACACAATGCAGTCGCTTGTTAGCAATTTTATCCAATCTCAATTAACTGCTGAGATCACTTACTGCAATGACTGTTTCCCTTTCTGCTCTAGACTTTACTACCGTCGCACCACAATTCATTGTACATAACAAGAAAAAAGAAATACACAACACATTTAAGGTATTTTAACTATTCAGAATACAGATTACAAGGTTAACACCCAGACTAAAATAGAACTAGATCTACATAATGCAAAATCCTCACAATCACAAACGAAGTAACATTGATGAATTATCCTGCTAGAAGGGTCCCTTGAATATTGTAATTCTTTGGGAAGATGGCTTCATACTTTCTTTTTGAAAAATGAAAGAATATTGCCCTGTTTGGGATCCTTTATGTTTCCTGCTTTCTTGCTTCCTCCTCTTCCAGTAGTATTTGATGTAGCTGGTGGCTTCTTAGTTGCTGGTACGCTGGAAATGCAATGAATGAAGTTAGTCATCAATCACTGTCAAGCTTTAAACTTACAATAAAACAGCAAACTTTTGTTTCAAAAATAAAATATTTGAGTTTAAACCATAAAATCAGATTGAAAGTACAGTGGGGATGTCTACAAACTTCAAAGTTTTAAAATGTTATTGCTGGCCAAAGTGGACAATCGGCTAGTAAGAATGAGCAATGAACTGCCTATATTCATGAATTGCTCATATCAATGTAAAACTTATTTTAATATATCATGAAATCAGGAATTTTTTGTCAAACCTTGAAGCAACTTTAGAAATAAGACTGCAAGTTGCAAAGCAAACCTAATGAGAATCGCTGTATACTTCAAGGGACACCTAACAAGGAGTCATGCAGCCTTTGAAGTATTGATTACTTCCAAAATTTCATTCATTCAATTCAAATGTAAGAATAACACTAACCCGTTAACAGCTTTGGTAGATGTATTGTCCGCTTTCTTTGTAACCGTATCAGCTTTCTTAGTTGTATCCTTATCATCTTTTTTTGGCTCTGTCTCCTCCCCCTCCCAGACTACTTCAGTTACTGAAGAATAAACATAAGTAAGAGACAAATACAAATATACAATACAAAAGAACTTATAGTGAATTTTGATAAGGATCACCCGATAATCATGCATATATAAGTGAAATTTTCGTAAAGAACTAGGTTCAAACCATAAGTGCAGAATTAACATATTATAGTCACACATAAAGGTGACTTCTACACTACAATATGGAAGAAAGAACCCGGTGAGTTAAAACAATGCATTTAAGGGTACCTTCTCTTCCTCGTTCATCAATCCTGGTCTTCATCACTTTTCTCCTCTTAGGTGAACCTGGAGAGACCTTTTTTACACTATCCTTATTTACACAAATTTCTGGAGCACTGCTCTGCAACTTCTCAGTAGATGACTTCCCAGTACTTGTGCACTTGCTGATAACTGATAAATCTTTTGGTGGTTGGAAAACTTTTTTCTCAGCTACTCTTTCTTCCTTAACCAATGGTTTAATTTCTACCGGTAAATCAAAATTCAAAGCAACTTTCTCTAATGACTTTTTGTCATTTTGTTTGGAATCTTTAGATGACAGTTTACTAGGGACCTCAGGTGATGCTAAACTGATGACATCTTCATCTTCATCTGAGAAATCAAAGACAACCCTCCTTTTCCTGTTGGATGATCTTCTTAAGGCGACACTTTGATTATCATCGTCATCACTGTCACCCAGTACTGCTTCATGAGCACAAGTTTGGCCATTTTCAACAACTTCTGAAGGATTTAATTATGTCAGTAAAAATATTGGAGATGCAATGTTACATAACTACTGCTATTATAACTATAATCATCGAGAAGGATTTGAAAAATCTTAAAAAAATATATTCAATAAACCAGAATGGAAACCAACCTGCAGGTTTTGAAATCATGTTACAATTTTCCTCTGGCACAGCGCAAGGCTTGGGTTTTGCAGATGGACGACCCCAGAAGCTTGCCAACGAACCTCCATTAACAGAGCCACTTTTATCAGCTTGTCCTTTCTTTTTGCCTGCGGGCAAGGGAAGAGACTTTTCTTTCTCTGCAATAGGTTTATTGATGTTATCATGAACTCCTGCATTTCCTGTACCATTGCTTTCACTCTTGACATCTTTCACCACATTCTCTGTTTTGAGATCAACTTTAGCAATAGAATTGTGTGCTATATTTTTAGGAGGTTGGTGAACAACATTACTCTTTGTTGGTCCCAAGCCTACTACAGATTTTACTTCTGGAGACGCAGAAACTGCCAGTTGTCCATCCACTTTCTTTTTTACCCTTTGTACAAAAGAATTAGAGATCCCACAGAACCTGAAAAATATGCTAGTTAGCCACCAGGAATTAGGAAACCGTAAAGACACATATAAGACAGCAACGCATGCGTGTCTGTTCAGAGTTCAAGACTGAGCACCGAGCGGTAAAAGAAAATTCTTATAAGTTATAATCATTTTCAGTGACCACATTCTTCATTAATGAAGTTATTGTGGAAATTAAACCTTACAACAGTAAAAAGAAACTGCCAGAAGATTGAAATATTAGATTGATTATTTTGGTCAACTCATTGCACATACATACAACGAATTAAAAACTGCAAAATCAAACCACCACCTTTTCTGGCTACAAAAATCAAATACATTTGAATGACAGTGATTCAGAAGCTTTATTGGAAGCACATTTTGTTGATCTGAAACAAAACAAAAAAAAATTCCCTTACTTTTCAAAGCAGCTTTCTCATCGCTTTTTAAAATGTTGTGCAATTACATGTCCTGGAGAGATGCATCACACATTCACATCATTCTATCTTTCACTCTTTCATATCAAACTAGAAACCAAAATCATCTCATATTATATCCATTCTACATTTTAATATCAGAAGACTTTAACAAAACAAATATATGATAAGAAAATAGCACAAAAGGGGTGAGAAAGAGGTCTTCCAGCGAACCTGAAACCCACACAAAAGCAATGGAAAGACTTAATGCTAATCTTTTTTTATGAACACTAAATTGGCGCTCTATCATTCCAATAGTGGAGAGCATATTCCAAAAGCAGAAGATGGAAGGATCTTGGTTTGGTTTCTTGAATTTCTACTGACACTGAACCATTTTTTGGTCATATGAAAGAAACATTATTAGGGAGAGAAAACCAATTTTTGGAACATGTAATAGTGATAGTTTATCACTGGCGACTAATTTAGTCAAATCATATAATTCATGAAAAATAGTTTCGTTTTTAATTATTGAATACCGAGTACTCCTACTAAAGCAATTCACAAACGTTTCACAAAAAATTTCTCGTCTCTTGTCAAGTGTACAAAATATATTAGTGTTGTAATCCCCATTGGCAAAGAGAACCAAAAAGAAAATTTGTCAGTTCAGTATGAGTAGCATCAAGTCTGCTGGCATAAATTTTATAAAGCAATCAGACTAATTCACATAGAAAACATTCCCACTAATATCATGACTTGCTTGGGGGACAACAAATGATAAAACCATATATTCTAATAGACTGATACTATATACATACTCGATATTCATTATCAAAAAACTAAAATACTATATACATATTCTGAAGACATAGAACCTACCTATTGTCGCTCAAGCAATTATCATCTGAGGACGACTGCTTGAAGAGCTCTTCTGCTTGAATGAATTCTGCATTCCAAAGCACAGCTGCATCCTTTGGAATACTAGCTTGCACACTATATACCTGGACTGAGCATTTCCCATCAAACTCTTTCTGTGCTTCTGCATAAAAAATGAGAATCGGTTTCATGTTACTCCTACTTCCTAAAGTGTGTAAGGCACTCCAGAGTGACAAGAACTTTTTTCTCAAAACTCATTCGACAACAATGTTTCCAATTTTTTTTAACTGAACATCTAAATTGAGTTTGTTGATAAGCATTTCTTCAAATAGAGACAAAATTGACCATACCAAAATGATGGGTCAGAAAAACACCAAATTGGTTCATGTCATGGTTTCATATAGGAGAATCAATAAACATAAATTATTTCAGTTTCTATACAAAACGATGCTAAAGGACAATCAACAGTTCGCTTGAAAAATAACATCCATCGGTTATGTTTGTTTTCAACCTGACCCCAAAAGTTTGACATTCAAACCAAACAAACAAGCATAAACTCAACAGCCACAAAACTATGAAGAAAACACACCAAGTATATGAGATAAAAATTAAAGATATAGCAAAAGCTAATGATATCACATCAAATCAAAACATCAAACAGTAAAGTATTAAGCAGTAGGGAAAAAAAAAATACAATTAATGGAAAGTCAAAATCATTTTTCATGATCTATGCAGCATCAACACTCCTAATTGAAGGCATGTCTAATGTCCGACAATAATACGACCCTGACACATGTGATAATTACATATTTACATTCAATCACTTTAATTTTCTCAAAAGACTATGAGTGTCGACATAGCAGTGTCAGTATCGTGTCTCTGCCTGACATGTCCTGCACCTATATAGCACCAACACTTCAAATTTAAGACATGCCCGGTATCTGACACCGATACAACACCAAGACATTTACTCAAATTATCATCAGTGTCGATGTATCAGTGTCAATTTCGTGTCTAGTGTCCGTGTTTAACCTTCATAGTTCATAATTGCCACTACTACTATAATTACTATTATTATACATAAAAAAGATGATAGTACCTGCAAGCATTGTCCCAGTAACAAGCCTTACATGGTAGCTAGGAATACTACTCTTTAACCAACCAGACAAAGCATACACCACTTCGAACCCATCCTCATGTTTTTCAACAAACTCCTGAAGCAACCTACGTATAACAAATTTTTCAACTTTTCACATACTCATAACACAGTAAAAAAAAAAACCCATCAATTTCACAAATAACAAAGCTTTTTACCCATAAAAAAAACCCATGAATTTCAGAAAACTAAAAACCCTACCTTTTTGCTTCATTTGATGATATCTGATAATTGCGACTAAGCCACTTGTATGAAACCTGAAATTAAATCAATTTTCATGAAATCAAACAAATTTAGGATAAAAATAGGGGAAAAAAGGCTTTGAAATTGAAAATTGGGGGAAGAGAAGTAAGAGGAAATTGAAGAGATTTGGTTGGAGAGAGAGAGAGAGAGATGAATACCACTTGAATTTGATCTGAGACGAGAGATTCAATTTCGTGAATTAGGGATAGGGTTTCAGTGTTCGACATCGGAATCGGAATAGAACGAAACGACGGTAAAAAGGCGCGTTTGGGTTTTCTTATGCTCTCATTCGCTTTCTTTTCCCGCCCAATATGTTGTGGAGGAATGGAGATGATGATTCTATTTATTATACTTGGGGCAATATATGCAATTACTTTTTAACCCTCCGATTTACCGTGGAAAGAAGATGCGGTAATCTAAAGTTCGACTAAGAGGTAAATTAAGTCTGATCAAGCAATATCTACATTGTGGTCCCTCCATGTGCATTATTTTTGCAACCAATAGCTATATAAATTTAGATGATGACCCCTATGCAATTTCAATTTGCCTCCACAAAAACTTCTTTAGTGCATTAAAGACAATCAATTACACCATGATACTACTTAGTATTAAAAACTGAAGTTAAGGAAAACGTGGATTGAGTTTCCGTCGATAAAGAAAAGTTGATGGAGTGGTAAGTGAGAAAAGTTTACGATAGCATCCGACTCTAATATCTTTTAATTTTAGTGTCTTGCTAACGAGTGTTTCTTGGTTACTTTTTAAGCATTTTAAATTAAAAAATATTTATTAAAAATGTAAAACATTTCAATTTCCAAAACATTGAATACACAAATTTACATATATTTTTTATATGGTCCTTAAAAAGTGCCCCAGAGTCACTAATTAGCATTTCTACACTTCTTATCCTCCGTGCAACCAAATCAATCTTGAAAGACTCTTAATGTTGAAGCCATTTTTTTTTATCCATTTGTATCAGATATAATTCTTCGATATTAAGGTATTTTAATTTTTTTTGATGTATAACAATATAATTTATTTATTTTTTTCTAAATTTTTGCACAATATAATGATGTATATTGGTTATGGATTTATATATATTTTTACAAACATTTGTATGATAAACAATCTTAACCCCACTTATTGAAATTTTTGGATCCGTCCCTAACATTAATAACTTGATGAGTCTCATAACTATAACTCAATTGGTAAAAACATTGCAATGCAGTGACCACGATTTGAATTCGGGATTACCACTTACTCATTAGGTGAATTTTAGTCACTAAACTACTTGATCACAACAAATTAATAACTAAATGTGATGCGTGAGAAATGACAAGCTATATCACTATGTTATTCAAACAGATGTCCCCGTGTGCTTAGCTCAAATGGTAAGGACAATGCATAATATATGCAAGGTCTGAGGTTCGAATCCCAGACACCACAAAGAAAAATGTTATTCAAACATATGATTTTTGATATCTTATCTCAACATGGTATACCATTGACTTCGAATATCATGTGCGGAAGTTATCAAATTTTTTAAGAGGTGACAAAATATAATGAAATAAAATAAAATAAAATATTTAAAAATTAATATTAAATCTAATCCATAAAAAATTACAATAATTTTATATGAAATCAAAGTAGTTATTTATTAAAAAAAAAGAGTTTGGCAAAACTTCAAAAAGAGTCAAATTCATGTTTATTATAACCAAACAATTGATCTCAAATGGTTAATGAGTTCTATCAAAGCACGAATTATTCAGAAGAACCGTTTTAATCCTTGATGAAATAATTCTTTACTAAACCATACCTAACTCCCGATCGAAATTTAGATTACTAGGATCTCTTTCCTTAGGAATCGCAAGGTTACACAAAAAACATATTTATAATAAAGTCAAATTCATCTTTATTTGACTTTGTATATATTTTTAATCTAAACAACTAAGTCTCTGCTGCAAGAAATTCATTGCTCATTTTATTTTTGAGTTTCGTATTTATAATTTTTTCAATAGTTTTATTTAACAATTTTTATTACCAACAAGACTGTCTTTGTAGTTTTGATGGGTTTCTTTTTACAATTTTTATTACTAACAAGATAGACACAGAATTATTAAATTTTTATTACTAACAAAGATCTCTGTGTCTATCTTTTTTCTCGTAACTTTAATAAATAAACTTATTTGGAGAAGAAAAACATGTTCAATTGGATACTTAAACGTAAAATAAATGGTTAAATATGTTTTTTGTCTCTATAAATATATCAATTTTTCGTTTTGGTCCCTCTATAATTTTTCTTCGACTTTTTAGTCATTCAAAAGTTTTCTATCACCACTTTTAATCTCTACTTTTAAGTCAACCTATGTATAACCTTTATATTTTTGAATGAATTTTGTTATGAACGTTATAAGAATATCTTCAAAAAAATTAGTATTTTTGAATAAAAAATGAATTAATTATGTTCTTTTATGTTTTTGGTGTTTAAAAATTCATATTTAATTGATGTGTTGTTAAAAATTATGATTTTTCTAGGGGAAATTCTTATTATATTATACACATTTCTTCAAAATTCATTTTTTTTTTGGTGTCTTGGGTTCGAACCCCAAACCTTGCATATATTATTTAAAAAATATTAAGGTTACACATAAGTTCTGTTAAAAATATGGGAAAAAATGGTGATAAAAAATTTTGCAAATTAAAAGTCGAAGAAAAACTTTAGAGGAACTAAAACAAAAAATTTGTATATTTGTAAAGATCTAACCCTAAAATAAAATACACATACTCATGCAAATAAAAAAGTGATTTCGGGGCAGCCTAAACTACCTCATCCTTGGATCAGGTTTGGCTGTCGTAGTGGTTTCACGTAGTTCCACGCAATAGTTAATTTCAATTGTAGATTTGTGATCCAATGGTTCATATTTATCCAATGCCGATTTGACAATTTAACACAGCATGTGATCTCGACCTTTCATTTTTGATCAGACAATTAATAAGTGTTAAATCCAAATCCCCCATCCCTACCCATAGTTGCGCTCCACGGACATAGGTCTAAGGTGAAGAATAGAAAAATTCCACTCTCTTTCACCCACAAACGATCAAACAATCCTGATGTTTAATCAATCTCTATGGAAGATTAAAGAGTGAATCAAAACATCTTTAATTCATACTCGATTTCATATAAATAAGTGAATTTCTTCTTATTTTTCAATAATGCTAGTTTCAATTTGCTTATTCTTGTTCAACTGTACTGTATGACTGTTTCAATTTTACATTGTTGAGGTTAACTTAAATTTAAGTAGGTTCATGTAAACTCAGTTTACATAACATACTTAAACTGAGTTTAAATATGTACACTTAAACTCAATTTACATGACCTACTTAAACTGAAGAGGGTTTTATGGTGTAACCAAGAAAGAAGGAAGAGGCCTTTTGAAAATTAAATTTTATGATAGAGTAATTTTGTCATTTTAAGGTGTAACCATGATTAAACAGGGTGTAATTAGAAAAATTCATACTTTAATCAAAATCAAAATAACATAAAAAAAAATTTGTTTATAATTTACACATGTGCCATAAAAAAAAGGATAGACGGACCAAGCGTTAGTGTATATAAAGAGGATTAATGAACCGGTCCTTTTCAGGTTCATGAGTTTAAGGAGACCATGTTTTCTATGCATTCAGACAAATGCCCTGCTTCAAATGGTTTTAATCTGAGATTTTTTCAACATTTAAGTCGGTGTGTAGTTTTGATATTTTTCAGGAATGTTGTTAGTGGCTAAATAATAATAATTTTCACCATCACTAAATTCCACGAACATTGCGTCTATTCGTGAAGGAAATGAGCAGAAATCGATGAAGGATTGGAGACCCATAGCCTTGTGCAATGTCTTATATAAGTTGGTGGCGAATTGGTACTTGCTAATAGACTCAACTATTTTACATAAGTGCATTTCTGAGAACCAGTCAACATTTGTCCCTAGGGTTCCATTCTTGATACCACCGCTTAGAATTAACTAATTTTTGTTGAAAAATCGGTAGGAGACATAAGATGGATTCTCCACTGTCAACCTAATTTTTTTTGATAAAAAAATTGAACCTTGTCACATGTTTTTATGCTTAACGTATATTCTATAAATAAAAAAGAAATTTGGCAACAATTTATGATGACATGTTAAAATGTCAATAATTTTGAGGATAAAGGTCTTGCTAACAATTGATAACTTTCATGTAGAAAAAAAAAGAGAAATGGTATATGTGCATCCATTTAATGAAAACTTTTAGTATAACTTTCTCTCGTATCCATCATTCATATTATGGTTTTTTTTTATCCCATTTGGTTTAGTTTGACGGTATTTTTTTTTAATAAACTAAGCGAATTATATTAAAAAAACAACAAGCAGTCCCTCTAGCACTAGACGTGCTAGAGGCAACCGACAAAAGTTTAATACAAGCCAAGTTAGGATAGCTTGACGGTATTGACTTGGAACCTGAGAGTGCGCTCCTCAAGGTCTCATGTTCGATTCTCCCTAATACCAATTTGGGACGAGGGTTGCCAATTACCACATTACAATCCTTAAAAAAAAAACACCACATTAAAACAAAATCAGATGATGACAAATCATCTTCTTTTTTAATACAAACAAAATCTTCACTTCACATGTTCTATTAAAATATATCAAAATTCCCTTTCATTCATTATTTCTTGTTAATTTTAGAGTTATTGGGCTAACAATTATATCTGTAAAATATATAAAAGGTTCCTTAAAAAAAACTATATGAAAGGGATACACCCTTTTAAGTTGGATTTTTTTCTTCTTCTCATTTTTACCTTTCATTTAAATTATTTTATTATTTTTGTAATTTTATAATATTCTCAATTAAAAAATTAATTCCAAAAATGTACAACATTAGCCAAAGACAAGGTAATATAAGAAGATACAAAGTACAATGCTATATCATATAAACTAAACTCTTATCAGTTGATTTCTCCAGCATTTAGATTTATACAAATATATAAACTTCATCATATGCAATCCTACAAGTAGAATGAACATCAACATTAGTAAGTTAGTAACTTCACATACAAATATCAAAGTCGTTATGAAATCTTGGGCTTACCCTTCTTTTGCATAAAAAGTTGGACTATGATTGTAAATGAGATTGTTAAACAATTCTTGAGCAACTGGTCTGTTTAAGGATTTCCTAGCTTCACTGGAGCCGCATTGGCGAAAGTAGAAAAACGTCAAGTTAGTGATTATATGATACACCGTAAACTCAAACGCCACCAGAAGTAGCATATCAAAAAACGCTATAAGCTCGTGAAATAAACGCTACAAGCTCTTCTGAGATTATAATCTCTCTACAAACAACTGTACTTTGATCATACAAGTTTATATGCTATAAGTTAAGGTAGCAATTTTGCTAAATAAGTAACTATTCAGATATGCTTATGGTTCCGCGGAATCATCAACTAGTTATACTGCATGACTAGGAAGCAATGAGTGAATATTTTTTTTTATTAAATTCTTGATTTCTTACCTGATCAAATAATTTGCAACATACTGAGTTGTCTGAATGGCATCTTCTGTGTGTGGAATTCTTGGTGAGCCCCATCCAAAAGGATTTTTCTATGGCATCAGTTATAAATAATGATAGATATATCTAAAATAAAGATGAACAAAAAGGGTTGCATGACTTTACTTCTATGAGATCTGTGGATTCCCTGGAGTAATATACCACAGTTACACACAATAATCAATCTCAACCATTAATTTAAGATCAGACAGCTCAAATATAAGCTTTCAATTAATCGATTTTAAACGATATCAGCCATTGATTTAGATTGAACAGTCAAGACCAGTAACTGCATCACACATTGTGTATAGAACTTTTTTAATCACCTCTGGATGCCATTGGAAGCCGGTCACCGGATAGTTTCGTGAACGTACTGTGGAAACATAAACCTAAAACAATAAATGAGGCTATTGGATTTTATTTATGAAGCAATCACTTACACAGGTTATGAAAATGTAACAAGATGAATTTATGAACCATATCACCTCATAAAATAAATATCATTGATACCTTGTCTTCTTCGTCGTTGCATGTAGTCAAGATCTCGAAAAAACTAGATAAATTTTTGTTACCAAGAAACTTTGTTGGCGATATGCCTTGCTGTTATATGAAAACATATTACCAAGTTGATTATAAATGATGTGGATCTAGTAGATAATTACTCCAATTTGTGACAATACAAGAGGTTCAAGTTGAAGAATAATTTATGGATTATATATACTCACAACATGATTTTGCATGACTAGACAATCTGTACTCAACTTCTTTAACAAGTCTGGAGGAAATCTGCACGAAAAAAAAGTGATTAATAACTTGCATATAAAATTCAGTGACAAAAGAAACTATAAATTAAACACTGTTGAACGAAGAACATAATTTGCATTGTTGATGAAGAAAAATTCTTGTATATTCATCGCTGTCTCGTTGTTACTCCCGATGCTCTTTGGAATCCCCAACAATTCTGACCTCATTATATGTCCATTAAGGCATCAAAGTGCAACTTCAAAAAAATATTTGTTTACCTTTGAAATACAGTTCCTTCTATGTTTGCATTCTCCACAAATTGAAGAGTACTTGCCTGATTTTTTGCTGTAAATTTTTCAAGAATGTTCTTGTCCTATAAAAAACAGGCAAACTTGTAAACAATCCAAAGAAAAAAGAAACTGGAATGTGTTGTACTTGTCGGAAGTCTTCAATTTTTCACAAAATTTCAAGAATATTGTTCAAAATGTTCAACATATGCATAAAATAAAATTTTCCTAGTCGATATGATGGCTAAGCATTCTATAGATTGGAATGAAATTTGACAGTGACATTATTAATTGAACACTATGTGTCAATGTCCGACCCTAACACATGTAAAACACCAAACATGCTGTTAATCGGAATTGTCAGTGCTACATAGACCGTGGAAGGTAATACTTTTATACATAAGACTAACCAGTTAAGTATTATGGGTACGATGCATTTATCTGACTCATATGCAAACATCTCTTCTTGGAAAAGACATTTTACAATGAAACTCATAAATGATAAAACTAGCATAAGAAAGCTAACTCACCTCGCTTATGATAATTGATATAAGCTCAAAACCTAAGCAGATGGCATATAATGGGAAATGGTCACCTGCATCATTTTTAAGCAAAGCTTTCTGCACGAACAAACACAGTTTCCTGTGTAAAATTCCAAAATGCAGGTTCATCTAACAAAATTAAATTACAAGCCAAATAATTGCTGGCAACTAGCACAAAAACTAACTATCATTTCATCAAGAACAATTTCAGCACATTTACATATTTTCGGAGCATCTGAATAGCCCTGGTGCAAAAAGATTTTCCAACAAATACAAGTCCTCTGCAATTAACATCTATTTAACTAAGGGAGTATTACTGTATTAGAATAATGATAGAACAAGTTGACAGATTTTTGGACTTAGGTATTATCGAGAGATTGAGTATATGATGAGAATCAAATTTCTTATTGATGATAATACATATTTACAAAATGATTGTATTCTATTTATACAAAGTGAGTTGGTTATAACCTCTAACTAACTCGTTACTTGTAACTCAAGTAACCTTACTAACTAACTTATTTCTTATCTAACAAGTTGTCTAACTAACATATTAACTAACTTTGAAATATATTCACTAACAAATAATACTGATAGTAATAACCAGATGAATTTAATTCATATGCACTGACAGTGTAAAGAGTTTTTACATTGTCAATTGATCATAACATTCAGATTATTAGAAACATTTGACTTTTATCATAACCAACTCCAAAGTCATATACATGATTGGTCGTGACGTGTTGACATGTAAAATAGTTTACATGACAGTGCATGAAAATTAAACTCTAACCAAATACCTTAAAAATTCTTCCAACGGTTTCAAAATATAAACCAGTGTCAGCCCATCCACCAGTAAAGAGAACTCCATTTACGAATTCAAGCTTCTGCAATTAGTGAAAAAATGTACTCAATACCATCACAAACATTTCTAAATCACCTTAAGTATTAAAAGAATAGTTAAGGTTACTGCTGCATAGACCAAAAGATTTCTGTCTTCTCCATTTTTTTGCAAGAGAATGTTTTTTGGACAACAAAAAAGGTATCTAACAACATATATACACACAGTTTAGTAATCGTGTTGGATTTTCTATTACCTTTTTCTTATTCCTATCTTAATCACAGTTTAATAATCAATCAAGAAGTTACTAGTTATATGAGTGCCAAAATTGAGGTGATCTGAATAGTTGGAAGCCGCCAAGGCATGGATAGTGCCTCGCGTGGTATTGACAAAAAATGTTAGCACCGAGACTTTTTATTATTCCATCCAAACAAAAACATTTAGAAATGAAGACAATTCAATTGAATTGACTATAATTCTAAATTCACAAAAATTTCCAACTACCTCATTCAAACACACTAAAGTTTGATTCATAAAAATTGTTACGAAGTTATGAAAATTGTGTTGGTGGTCTTTTTCAAATTACTGGACTTTTCTGATACCTTGAGAAGCTTCTCCTCCGGTTCGTTATAAATGAGAGGAACTACTCTAGCACCAGCAGTCTCCACGAATTTAACATAAGAGGCGTGAATGAAGGAAGCGCTTGTAGCATTACTGTGGCGGCCTGAAGTGCCATCACCAGGGTGGCTGAGAATTCCAATGACCGGATGGTAGTAGAGGTTCGGGTTAGGCAGTGGACAACTAATGGTGAAGAGAAAGCATCGGAATATTGCAATAAAGAAGAGAAACAAAATGGCATAGTTTAACATGTTGGAAAGTGAAGTGTAAAAATGGAAATGGAAGTAACCACATTATTGCTTTATGTATTGGAAATCATTGTCTTTTTGCGCCCCACGGAAAGACCATGAATCTCAAGAACATCACTTTCACTTGCACATTTCACTGAACCTTCCAAAACTATCAATGTTCTAAAGTATATTCCAACCCCTTCCAGTCTTTTAAGGGTCGTTTCAAACCAAAACAAAAATGATAAAAAGAAAAATTAATATTACAACTTATCAAAAGTTCTATAGGTTAAAAACATGCAAGCAAAAATTGGAATTTACTTTAGAGACAACCATAGGATTGGTGGTTTTCTAGGAAATGGTCAAATAATGTTTTTTATTTTTTTTTCATGGTGAAACCAATCAACAATTATTAATAGCATATCTTAGTCATGGTTTATTAATAGCAGAAAAGTCACACAGGCCAGGTAATAACAGATACAATACAAAGGGTTAATAATAAGCAAAATTTTTGTTCATTAATAACATGTCTTTTCGTACATCTTTTGGTTCAATGTTATCATACAACAACTATTGTGCATAGTAATGTATACATATTCATCTACACAACAATGTTATTTACAAGTTTTCATGCATTCAGGTGCACGTTCAACTGGAAAGCGAAAAATTTGAGCTCGGGTTTTACACGCCTCCAAACACGTTCAACCACCAATACAATACAAATATACACTGAATTGACATGCACAATTATATCTAAAGAATTTAGACTTGTTCAAATATGTAAACTTCATCGAATCCTTTCCTACAAGAAGCATAAACATCTGCATAAGCAACTTCACATGTAAAACTAAAAAAAAAGAAAGTTGTAAAGAAATTTTAGGCTTACCCTGCATACCCACAATAAGTGGGTCTGTAATTGTAAATGAGATTGTCTAACACATCTTGAGCAACTGGTCTGTTTAAGGATTTCCTCGCTTCACTGGAACCGGATCCATGAAATAGAAAAATGTCAAGTCAGGTATTGATGAGTACCAGAAAAAAAACATAGCAAATGGAACTCAATCATTCATAGCTAGCAAGAGTGTCTCAAAGAAAAGCATAGAAGGTCAATAATACTGCTCATCACTGTAAATGCTAAGGATAAATTTAGTAAGCAATGAATGAAGATATTATAAAATTCTTGATTTCTGACCTGACCAAATAATTTGCAACATGCTGAGTTGTCTGAATGGCATCCTCCGAGTGTGGAATGCTCGGTGAGCCCCATTCAAAGGCATTTTTCTATACGCATCATTTAACAAGGATGTTACGTGGCTAAAATAATGATGAACTAAAAGTTGTGCATGATTGTAGTTCTGAGCTTAATTAAATAAGATTTTGGAATGAAAATTAACAATACTGCAATCACAGATCCCATGCAGGAAAAATCATTTTCACCTCAGGATGCCATTGAAATCCAGTAACCGGATAGTTACGTGAACGTACTGTGGAAACATAAACCTAAAACAAGTACAATCGGTATTAGACTTTATTCATGAAGGAAGCTAGTTAAAGGTTATGATATGAAAAAGATCGATTTACAAACAATATCACCTCATAAAGGGAACATATCACTGATTACCTTATCATCTTGATCGTTGGAAGTTGTCAAGATCTCGAAAAAACTAGATAGCTTTTGATTTCCCAGTAGTTTTGCTGGGGATATGCCGTACTGTCATGACAAAAACTAGATATAAAAGCATAGCACTAAATTTCATGTCTATATGGCTAACTTCATTAAACTTTGTTTTTCAAGAACTAAAATAGAGTCAATAATGGAAACTTTGGAAACATAAAGCATCGAGGTAACTGAAGAATGGAAGAGATTCCGTGAACTATCTATAAAACCTTGTCATGCATTAAGTTAAATAATAGGCCATTTGGCATATGGTTTTCCTTGGTCTCCCTCTACCTCTAACTATAGCCACCAGCTCTCTTTACGACTCTAACCTCACGTGTGCCCAAACCACATTACCATATTGTTTATAATAGAAGCTCCCTTAAATTTCTCTCTAATGATTGTATTTCTGATCCTATCTTGTCTCGTATACCAATAATCCATCAAAATAATCAGAATGTTAAAAAAAATGTATCTTTGTACATTGAGTTTACTTGCTTCTTGGTTCTTACCAATTGACACCGAATCACATACAAAATTTCAGGTTTGGTAGTTATAAGGTAAATGTTTCTCTTAAGCTTGAATGGTACTTTCTTTAGTAGACCAAACCTGAAATATTTCCTCATCTCACTCATGCTGTTTGGATCTTGTTGTATTATATAATGTACTTGAAATATCTTCCTCTATTGTCATTTTGTATGATAGATCTAAGTTACTTGAAATGTATGACATGTGGCATTAGATGTTCTCCAATTTTCCGCTCCAAACTATTTAGGCAGAAGCTACGTGTTTTCGAAGATTGTGATAGGACACGGGATGAGAAAGTTAATTCAAAGAGACAGTTAGCACATAATTTGTCTAGGACTCTAGGCCCATAGTATGTATGGAGAGGTTATGTTAAGAGAGATAGAGAAGGAAAAAACGGGAATATTCATGTGACTAAGAGTGAGAGGAAAGAAGTAGGAAATGAATTGTGTAAGGGGATTCTGTTATAGGAGGTTGGAGGGAATGAAAAGGGTATCAAGAAGAATCATACACTTTGTTAGAGGTATAACTTATGACAATTTCTCATGTTGAGAAATGACTTATTGACTACGTATATATATACTCACTTGATGATTTTGCATGACAATACAATCTGTACTCAACTTCTTTAACAAGTCAGATGGAAATCTGCAGGAAAGGAGAACTGGTTAATGTCTTGCTCGTTAAAGTCAGTGAAAAAATGTTAAAGAACGTATAAATTAAAGACTTTTGAATGATTGGAATTTTTAGAATATAAACCACATTGTTTGTTGTCTAAACACCGACTTAACATGTTTGAATGAAATCTATATGTTTGATTGAGAGAATTTCTTTTATAGTGCCAATGTTCATATTCTGGCTTCTTTTTATGTGTCTCACACACCCTCTTTTCTGTCTTTCCTCTTGGTCATCTTTCTTCACTACATATGCTTATATTTTACATTTATTTTATTTTTCTTCTCTCTTACTTCATCTATGAGCTAAATTGAAAGCCATTTCTTTTGTCACCAACCAAGTCAGAAATCAAGTGTATTTAGCTAATATGATATGTTTTATTGGAATCATGTTTTAACTAATGAATTGTTGAGTCTCTTAATGCTATGTGTTAATACATGAAATTCTCTCTTAGATAATAGTGGTATAATAAATACAAGGAGATGAGAGTTCTGTTTCTTTTAAAGCAAGAAAAACTCATCAAGATGAAGAAATGAAAACTAGAAGGAATTTAACGGACAGGGATTATCTATTGCAAAAATAAGTGTAAATCAAACACCAGAATTGATATAGAGAAAACACCAACGAAATAAAGATGGCCGATTCCTCAGCATGTCCATTGAGGATACAAGAAATTACAATATACCTTTGAAATACAGATTCTTCTATATTTGCGTCCTCCACAAATTGAAGGCTGCTAGCCTGATTTTCTGCTTCAAAATCTTCAAGAATATCTTTGTCCTATCATCAAGAAAAGGAACAGCTGAACTTGTAAGAGTACAAAAAAATGGCTGGAATGTGTTGTAAATTATTGACATAATAGCTAATCTTTCTACTTTCTTCGTGTTCGGAATTTTACTTTTGAGAAATATGTGCTGAGAATTTTAAATCTAGAAGAAATTATGAAAAGCAATGTTTTCAGTACAAGGTAACATAAGAAGATATCATATACGCTGCATCCCCTCAGAAATGACAAACCTATAAGAAAGCGAACTCACCTCGCTTATGATCATCGTTATAAGTTCAAAGCCTAAGCATGTGGCGTATAATGGGAAGTAGTCTCGAGCATCATTTTTCTCTAAAACTTTCTGCACCAACAAACAAACACAACTGTGAAATTAAAAAAAATACATAAATCAATACATCAACAAAGCATTCCTTGACATCTTGGAAACAAACTCATCTAACATAATTACAAGTATCGATAACAACACTTCGACCCTCTATTCGTATTTTGTATCTAACAAATGCATGTATATATGACTATGGGAGTATTAGAATAATAATAACAGTAATAATAGATACCTTAAATATTCTTCCAACAATTTCAAAATATAAACCATCATTAGCCACTCCACCAGTGAAGAGAACTCCATTTACCAATTCAAGCTTCTGCAGTGAGTGCAAAAATGTACTCAATATCATCACAAATATTTCTAAGAATTAAAAAATAACAGTAAGGTTAACAAAGCATATATGAAAGATCTTTAATCAGTTACTAGAAAACACTGGATTTTGCTTCAATTTCATGTGACAAAACTAGACTGTTGCATGTTTTCTTGCAGCAAAGAGGGAATCATTTGTCCGATGTTTCTTAATGGAATCATTAACAAGATTAGGGTTTAATATCGCGGTCATGTTGCAATCGATCATTGATGACATGGCAACTAAGTGCCATGTGGCAAGGCCAGTCATAAAAATTCCTTCTTCAGCAAATCTAGTGTGACTAGATTTATATACTGAGGAGCAAAAGTGACGGAGTGAAATCAATTCTATAGACAAAATCAATTATTCTCGGTAATATATAAACATGTCAAATAATCAATAAAAGTGAAAGCAAACATCTTTAAAAAAATGATGTTTTATTGTAAGAGTGATACCTTGAGAAGTATCTCCCATGGCTCAGTATAGATAAGTGGAACAACTCTAGCACCGGCTGCCTCAACGAATTTAACGTATGAGGCAGCGATGTAGGAAGCGTCAGTAGCATTACTGAGGCGACCAGAGGCACCATCACCAGGATGGCTGAGAATTCCGATGACCGGCTGGTAGTATAGGCTAGAGTCCGGTGCAGGACAACTGACTGGCGATGAGATACGGCGAAGTTGAGTTGGGAGAAGAATTTCTAAGTGAGAGTTAGAGAAGAGAAAGCAATGGAAGATTGTGATAAGGAAGAGATACAAAACAAGGTGGCTTGACATGTTGGAGAAGTGAAGAGTGTGACAATTGAAGAAATGAGAGTCACCAATAAGAGACCTTATTTTAATGCAACTTGTAGAAGATCACGTATACAAGTTCCTTTTTTAAGGTCACTTATTCTAGTATTAAAATATATAAAAATTAAATTTGATTAATTTTAAAAATGATCATGCTAACTAATGCTCTAGAAGCATTTGTTAAAAAAAAATAATACTATTTGTTTCAAAAAAGTTTTAAAATAATTTTACTATATTTAATTTCGTAACAAATGTTTAGAGACCGTTGTTTGCACTTTCCCATTAGGCTAACAGCTCTATAAAGATAAGTGAAATGTTAAGAAACTTCATAACTTGTGATTAATATTTTAAGCAAAATGCTAACTTTTATCCTCCTAAAGGATCTAATTACTTATAGTCTTCAAAAAATAGGTGTTAAAATAATTCATGCTCGGGCATACAAAGATCAAATAAAATGATTAAAAGGGTTGAGAATAAGCAATAAATTGTCACTTCATTAAATTGGATGGTTAAGACAATGAACTGGTCAAAATTTCTGAAATAATAGGCCAAAATCACGCAATTAAAAATGGTGAACCAAAATTGCATTTATGCCTATTTCAATAGGCAAAGTTTATCTTTTAAATATAAAAGATGTATTTTATCTTAAAAGTAATATTTAGAATGTATTTAGTTTTTGTCTATTTGAATAGCTTTAAAACTTTTTTTTTTTTGAAGGAGAATAGCTTTAACCTTATTGTGCATAATAATGGATACATAGTACATACTCATCATATCCTTTCCTACAAGAAGAATAATAATGGATGCACGTTCAACCACAAAGCTACAAATTTCGGGTTTAACGTGGTCCCAAGTTCGCACAACACCAATACAGTTATTATTAGGGTAATGCTAACTAGTGCCCCGGACACTAGTTAGCATTTCCCTTATTATTATTATACAAACATACGTCAACTTAGCATGTGCAATGATATCTCCAGCATTTAGACTTATTCAAATATATAAACTTCATCATATCCTTTCCTGCAAGAAGCATAAACATCTGCATAAGCAACTTCACATGTAAAACATAAAAATAGAAAGTCTTAAAGAAATTTTAGGCTTACCCTGCATACCCACAATAAGTGGGCCTGTAATTGTAAATGAGATTGTCTAACACATCTTGAGCAACTGGTCTGTTCAAGGATTTCCTCGCCTCACTGGAGAACGATCCGTGAAAGCAGAAAAACGTCAAGTTAGTCGTTGATAAGCACGAGAGCATAAAAGGTGAATTATACTTCTCACCATTGTAAACAGTAAGCATAAATTCAATAAATGGATGAAGACATTATAAAATACTTTAGTCCTGACCTGACCAAAAAATTTGCAATATACTGAGTTGTCCGAATGGCATCCTCCGTGTGTGGAATACTTTTTGGTCCCCATTCGAAGGCATTTTTCTATAAGCCCATTTAACAAGGATGTTACATAACCAAAATAAAGATGTACTAAAAGTGGTGCACGACTGCCATTCTGATCTTAATTAAACAAGATTTGGGAATCGAAATTAACCTCTGGATGCCATTGGAAGCCAGTCACGGGATAGTTACGTGAACGTACTGTGGAAACATAAACCTAAAACAAGTATAATTGGTATTAGATTTTATTCATGAAAGAAGCTCATTAAATTATGATATGAAAAAGATCGATTTACAAACCATTTCACCTCATAAAGGGTACATATCATTGAATACCTTATCATCTTCATCGGAACAAATTGTCAAGATCTCGAAAAAACTAGATAACTTTTGATTGCTCAGGAGCTTTCCTGGGGATATGCCATACTGTAATGAGTCATGACCAAAGTTAGATGTAAGACATGATACTAAAATTCAATCATGTATATATGATAAACTTCATTAAACTTTGTTTTCCAAGAACTAAGGTAGAGTCGATAATGACAACTTTGGAAACCTAAAAACAGCTGAGTAACTAAAGAATGGAAGACGTGCCACGGACTAGCTATAAAACCTTCATGCATTAAGTTGCAAAATAGACCATTTCATTTACCTAAAAACCTCTCTCAACAGTTTGGCATATAGCCTCATGTTATGGAATAACTAATTGACTATGTCTATATATGTACTCACACGATGATTTTGCATGACAAGACAATCTGTACTCAACTTCTTTAACAAGTCTGGAGGAAATCTGCAGGGAAAGAGAAGTGGTTAATAACTTTCATACTAAACTCGGTTACAAAATGTTAAAGAACCTCTAAATTAAAGACTTTTGAATGACTGAAACCATTTCTTTTGTCACCATCTTCTCATGTTTCATAGCTGGAAAGGCATAGCCATCTGATAAATCTGATAATGCCTTATAGGTAGGAACTAGTTGAGCTTTTCACTTATGCTAAAAGCAATAATTTTAATTTGGACAACAAAGACACACTTCCTAAGTTAGTTTCAGAGTTTATCTAAATAGCTTTTGCATTTGACTGTTAATATGGATATCCAGTAGAAAATAGAATGTCTTACAATTTGGAAGAGTTTGATGTGGTACACATGGCAAACCAATTGAGAAGGGAATGCAACAAGTAGATTTCAACACGCGATAAAAAGGAGAGATGGCTCACATCAGCGATAGCTAGCCATACTAATCAACCTATTGAGGGATCAAAGTGAAAATTCAGAAAAATACAATTACCTTTGAAATACAGATCCTTCTATTTTCGTATTCTCCACGAATTGAAGGCTACTTGCCTGACTTCTTGCACTAAATTCTTCAAGAATATCATTGTCCTATCATCAAGAAAAAACAGCCAAACTTGTAAACATAAAAGGAAAAAAAAGGACTGGAATGTGCTATAACTTGTCAGAAGTCTTCAACTTTTTGCAACATTTCAAATCATATATTATTGTTCAACGTGTTCAATATAAGCATAAAATAAATAAAATATATTAAGCCGGCATAATAGCCGATCTTTTTACTTTCTCCGTGTTAAGAAGTTGAAATCCAAATGAAACTATGACAGTAACGTTCACAGCACAACGAAACATAATAAGGGATTTAGATTGTATGCAGTGTGACTGTACACAGTAAGCCACATGCGGACTGTATGATCTTTGATCGACAATCTAGATTTCAATGCAGATTTTGATCGGACGGTTCAGATGTGGCTGACTGCAGGGTTGTGACTGCACACAACCCAGTTCTCATAATTAGATATCATATAAACTGTATCCACTCAGAAGCAAAATGGTAGGTAAGACACTTCCTATACGCAAGATTAATTAGTAAAGCTGTGGACACTAGGCATGTATCGACTTATCTGCAAACTTTTCTTCTCGGGAATTTTTTTATAAAGAAAGTCAGACATGATAAAATCTAAAAGAAAGCTAACTCACCTCGCTTACGATCATTGATATAAGTTCGAAGCCTAAGCACACACCATATACTGGGAAATAGTCTCCAGCGTCGTTTTTCTCTAAAGCGATCTGCACCAACAAACAAATACAACTCATGAGAAATTCATAAATGCATAAATCAATTCATCAACAAAACATTCCTTGAGATCTTGAGAACAAACTCATCTCACAAAACTACCAGCAATACAAGTCAACAATATCAACTTTTCCACCTTCTATTCATATACTGTATTCTAGAAGCCTCGGAAAAACAAAAAGACTCTTTTCACTAAGGTGTACTCAGGGTTGTAACAGATGCATTTATATGAGTATGAAAGTATTAGAATAAAATGATAATAATAAACCAATACCTTAAATATCTTTTTAACGGTTTCAAAATATAAACCTTCTTTAGCCCATCCGCCAGTGAAGAGAACCCCATTTACCAACTCGAGCTTCTGCAGTCAGTGAAAAAATGTACTCAAAATCATCACAAACATTTCAAGGACTAAAAGATATAACGGTTATGGTTAACATGGATTGGAGTATAAAAAAGATTTTTTTTCTTTGTTTTTTGCAATCCAATACTTTCATTAAATGCTTTTCTATATTCATTTTCATGATAAGAATCCAATTCTCTCTTAACCAATTAATACAAATGCTGAATTTTTTTTCTTCAACTCCCTTGAAAAAGTATTAAATCTGGCGAAGTCATTATCCAAAATCACAAGCTTGATTTGAAGCAAAATAGTACAAAATAGAAACTCAAGCTAACTGAAAGCTAACAGAAAATCATAACTAACAAACTGATTAACTTTTTAATAAATCACCAATTTAGTGTTAAATATTACTCTCTCCAATTCAGTCTCTAAAACATATCAAAATAAGAAGTATCAAATCCTTCTCTCTATTAAGAGTAAAACATTTTGGTGTCTAACATATTGATTTCCATACACTAGAACAACACTTCAGGAACTATTTATTATTTGTGTATATATATATTTTTTGTTAGGAGAAGGAGCCCTGATAATCCCGAATTCAATCGAAAGGTAAGTAAGTCTAACCAAGACCAAAGATTATTCTAGTTGGGATTCCAACTTAGGTTCTCTGAAACATTTTGTCCTTAACTGAACTTCAGACAAATCACTTTTGAAAACTAAAATGGAGAGTGTTATATGTTTGGTTCTGCGTTGACAAAATTTAATTTTGAAAGAAAATTGATTTTGAATAAAAGTTAGTTGAATGTAAAGTCAAATATGCTAGAATCAATTATAACTTAAAGTTAGAATCAATTCTAGACAATAACCTCCAAAACATATTTTACCTCCCCCTAAAACAGAATAAAATATACATTGGTGTACATTTGGTATCACAGTAGACTACTAGACTTGCCAAAATCAAAGTGAAGCATACGATTTTGCAAAAGCTACAAAGTGTAGGCTCAACGTGGTGATTCTGACAAATCTAATGTGATACCAAACATGAACTAAATAGCTTATTAATTGATACCTTTTGAAGTATCTCCCATGGCTCAGTATATATAAGTGGAACAGCTCTAGCACCACCAGCTTCAACAAATTTAACATAAGAAGCAGCAATATAGTTAGCTCCAGTTGCATTACTGAGTCGACCGGAGGCACCGTCGCCAGGGTGACTAACAATTCCAATAACCGGCCGGTAGTAAAGACTAGGGTCCGGTGCCGGACAACTCACCAGCGAGGAGTCACGGTGGAGTTCAGTTGGGAGAAGGATTCCAGAGTGGGAATTGGTGGAGTGAAAGCATTGGAATATTGAGATCAGGAAGAGAAACAAAACAACTACGTTTGACATGTTGAAGTGATTGATTTTCATTACTACATCACTGTTTTGTTTTTATAAGTAACTAATCAGTGTCGTTTTTTGACTCCATGATAGAAGCTGAAAAGCACGTTTTATTTTTGTTACAAAAGCTGAAAAACACGTTAAGACATCACTGTCACAGGACCCACTTCACTCTTTGGAGTACATAGGATAAATCATTTTCGTTTTTTCAAAACACAAGAAAATCTCCCATCCCCCGCAGAAGATCACGGTTCTATTAAAATATCAAAATTTGTGGATCGTGTGATACTCGAGTTTAGAGAGTAATATTTTATATTTGAAAGTGTAATTGAACAGGTGTTAATGTTGCTTCATGTTTGGTTCCACTTTTAAAGAGGATAAGATTAAGTATTGAGTTTGTCATGACATGTTCAGATGATTTTGAATATTATTGATTTTACCTTCAGATTTCATTAGACTTTAAGTTAGAAACTATAGTATTTTATTTTATTTTAGAATTGACTTTTACATACGAATTCAATTTAATTTTACACAAATGCATTCAAGCATAATCACTTTACCTCCAACTCGTTTTTAGTCATAATCAATTTTACAAAATCAATTCACTCAAAAATAATTATTGTCACCATATAACCAAACAAACACTTAATCTAACAACTTAAAAAAGATTATGTTTCAATCCACTCATATGTATGTCAAATCTGTTAAAATACAGTTCGAGTATTATTTGATAAAATACATTAACATATCCTTCTCGTAAAATGCTGCAGTTCAGGGGATTGAGCAATCATCCTAAAAAATGCATATCTTAAAAATGCACAACCTGCCTAAGCAACAAAATGACCAGGATTCAACAAATTCTCTAATACACTAAAATGAAATTAAACTCCAGTCCACACTTGATGTGAAGCTTGAATAGAACATGAAACCAAATTTTTAAGAGTTAAAAATTTGTTTCAAGAATAAAGAACAAGGCTTGGGCACATGACATGCTGCTAATTTGCCTTGTTTTATTTGATTCAAGTTGTAATAAAATAGCTTTGTTTAATTAGGCCAAACACTTAGGCTTATTTTTTTTTTTAGAGAATTTCTTTTCTCATCTTCCGCCTTTCTCGCGTGCCCTCCATTCGGATTGTATAATATAATCCAGTGTGTGTTTTCCTTTCCCGCATTCGGATTATATAATAAGAAATACAGTTATATATATGTTTTTCAGAATCAAACATCAGCTCACCACCTTTCTCACCTTCCACTCCAAACCCCTCAAAAAACACACCCTCATTTACAATGTTATACCTTGGCATACATATATAGAAAACAATAATCACATGCTACAAAATAGTCTTCAACACTAAAACAGTTCTAAAAAATACACCATGTTATTAAAAAGTTACGTAATCCCCTACAAGCTATCTTTAGCCATGCATTAACAGAGGCCAAAAACTAAGGCAATAACAGGATACAAAGGGGTAATGCTGAACCTATATGGTACAATGTTATCATACAACAATTATTGTACAAAATAATGGATACAGACTTGTGTATACAATATTTACCAGTTTTCATGTGTTCGGATGCACGGTCAACAGGAAAACAACAAATTTGAGCTCCGGTTTGATGTGCGCCCAAACTCACTCAATACCAATACAATTATACAATCATACGCCAGATTATCGTGCACAATAATATATTCAGCATTTAGACTTATTCAAATATATAAACTTCATCGAATCCTTTCCTACAAGAAGCACAAACATATACATAAGCCAACTTCACATGCAAAACATAAAAATGGCAAAGTTTCAAAGAAATCTTGGGCTTACCCTGCCTTCCCACAATAAGTGGGTCTGTAATTGTAAATGAGATTGTCTCGCAATTCCTGAGCTACAGGTCTATTTGAGGATTTCCTCGCTTCACTGGAACCAGATCAGTGAAAGTAGAAAAATGTCAAGTTAGCCGTTGATAAGTATGAGAAGAAAAACATAGAAAATGGAACTGAATCGTTCACAGCTAGTAAGTGTGTCTCAAAGATAAGCATAAATGGTCAATAATACTTCACATCACTGTAAACAGATGACGATACTATCAAATTCTGGGGTCCTGACCTGACTAAAAAATTTGCTACATACTGAGTTGTCCGAATGGCATCCTCCGTGTGTGGAATACTTGGTGTGCCCCATTCGAAAGCATTTTTCTATTGCATCATTTAACAAGGATGTTACATAGCTATAATAAAGATGAACTAAAAGTAGTGCATGACTGTAGTTATGAGCTTGACTAAACAGTATTTGGGAATTGAAATTAACAATACTGCAATCAGAGTCCGCACAGGAAAAACTATTATTCACCTCTGGATGCCATTGGAAGCCAGTCACCGGATAGTTACGTGAACGTACTGTAGAAACATAAACCTAAGACAATTACAATTGGTATTAGATTTTATTCATGAAGGAAGCTCATTAAAGGTTATGATATTAGAAAGATCGATTTACGAACCATATCAACTCATATGAGAACATAGCATTGAATACCTTAATGAATAAACATTGAATACCTTGTTATCTTCATCATTGCAAGTTGTCAAGATCTCGAAAAAACTGGATAATTTTTTATTGCCCAGGAGCTTTGCTGGGGATATGCCATACTGTCATAACCAAAATTAGATATAAAAACATAGCACTAAATTTCAAACATGTAGATATGATAAACTTCATTGAACTTTGTTTTTCAAGAACTAAGAGAGTCAATAATGACAACTTTGGAAATATAAAAGCATCCAAGTAACTAGAGAATGAAGACATGCCATAAGCTACCTATAAAACCTTGTCATGTATTCAATTTTAAAATAGACTATTCACCCATAAATCTCTCACAATAGTTTGGCGTATGGTTTTCCTGGGTCTCCCTATACCTCTAACTATTGCACTATTATCTATATACTAAACCCTCCTTATTTATTGCCTTTACAACTCTTCCTCACGCATGCTCAAACCATCAAAGTTGAGACTTTACCATATCGTTCAAAATGAAAGCTGCCCCAAATTTCTCTCTAGTGATTGCATTTCTAATCCTATCTTGTCTCGTATAACATTAATCTATTGTAACATTCTCATCTCCCTTGTACATTGACAGTGTAACTAAACTAAGACTAAATCATTTTCATAAAGCATATACAGAGGCACCATTTTGGATATGTTCATTAAACACAATCTAAATGCAGACAATTAAACTCCTTTCTTCTCTAGAGTCTTTCACATAACCATTCTAGATACTCTATCATACACCTTTTTCTAAACCAATGAAAGCCATGCATATGCCTCCATCCCTCGCATACCCAATATCTCTCTATTAGTCTCCATACCAAGTGTATAACTTCAACAGTTGATCTACCCAACATAAAACCAAATTGGTTATCAACGATATGGATCTAGTAGATGAATACTCCAATTTATGAAAATTTATCATTTTGAAGCTTATTGACTATGTCTATGTATACTCACACGATGATTTTGCATGATAAGACAATCTGTAGTCAACTTCTTTATCAAGTCTGGAGGAAATCTGCAGGAAACGAGAAGTGGTCATAACTTGAATATTAAACCCAGTGACAAAATGTTAAGGAATGAGTAAATTAAAGACTTTTGAATTATAGAAGTTTTTAGAAAAAAACCCGCATGGTTTGTTGTATAAACAGACTTAACGGGTCTGAATGAATCCTTAAAAAAAAATGTGGAATGAAATTTCCAGGTTTGATTAAGAGAATTTCTTGTATAATGACATTGCTAATCTTCTGACTCCTCTTTATGTGTGTCTCACTCTATCCTTTCTGTTGTATTTCTTGATCATCTTTCTCTAAATATGCTTATATTTTTCATCCATTTTCTTTTTCCTCTCTTACTTCATCCATGGCTAAATGAAAGCCATTCCATTTGTCACCGATTATGTCAGAAATCAAGTGTGTTTAACTAATATAGGAATCATCTTCAAGCTAATGAATTGACGAGTCTTAATGCTGTGTGTTAGGTCTATGTCAACACAAGAAATTCTCTCATAGATGAATGCTCTGTCATTGATAATAGTGGTATAATAAAGATAACAAAATAAGAGCTCTATATTTTTTTAAAGTAAAACAAAAGAAGAAATTCATCAAAATGAAGAAATGAAAACTAGAAGGAATTTAGTGGATAGGGGATTATCTGTTGCAAAAGAAGGGTAAATAAAACGCCAGAATTGGTATCGAGAAAACATCAACAAATAAAAGTTGGCCAATTCTTCAGCGTATCTGTTGAAGGGAAGATTGAGACAACAATTTAAGTTTAAAGCCCACCTTCCAACCTCATTTTATGTCAAATGAGAGATCCAAGTGCAACTTCATAAAAATACTATTTACATAGATTGTTTACCTCTGAAATACAGATCCTTCTATATTGGCATTCTTCACAAATTGAAGGCTACTTGCCTGATTTCTTGCACTAAATTCTTCAAGAATATTATTGTCCTATGATCAAGAAAAAAGGCCAAACTTGTAAATGTAGAAAGAGAAGGACTGAATGTGCTGTAAATTGTAACAAGTCTTCAACTTTTCTCAACATTTCAAATCATGAATATTATTCAACATATACATAAAATAAATAAACAATACCAATTCGACACAATAGCTAATATTTCTACTTTCGGAATTTGAAAACCAAACAAAATAATAAACAGCAATGTTAACAGCACGTGGCAACATGAGAAGACATATAAACTGTATCCACTTAGAAGCAAAATGGTGGGTAAAATGTATGTTATACACAAGACAAACTAGTAAAGTTGTGGCCACTACGCATGTATCTGACTATTGTGCAAACTTTTCCCCTTGGGAGATTTTTTTATAAAGTCAGAAATGATACAACTATAAGAAGGCGAACTCACCTCGCTTATGATCATTGATATAAGTTCAAAGCCTAAACAGGTGGCGTATAATGGGAAGTAGTCTCCAGCGTCATTTTTCTCTAAAACTTTCTGCACCAACAAATAATACAACTTATGTGAAAATCAAAAGAGCATAAAGTAATCCATACATCAACAATGCATTCCTTGATATCTGTGAAACAAACACATCTACCAAAATTACAAGCAATACAAGTCATTGATAACAACTCTTCCATCCTCTATTCATACTTCGTATTCTAGAAGCATCGGTACACCCTAGGCGCAAAAAGTACCTTTGCACTGGGGGGAGTACTGAGGCTTCTGACAAATGCATGTATATGACTACGGGAGTAACATTAACAGTAATAAAAGTTAACATTACCACAGAATCTAACAGTTTTTAGAATAGTAATAGAAGTTTACGTTACCACAGAACCTTTAGAATAGTAATATTAACAGTAATAAACAGATACCTTAAATATTCTTCTAACAGTTTCAAAATATAACCCATCTTTAGCCCATCCACCAGTGAAGAGAACCCCATTTACCAATCCGAGCTTCTGCAGTGAGTGCAAAAATGTACTCAATATCATCACAAACATTTCTATATATAAAAATAATAAAAGTTTACGTGGACACAGAATCTGAAAGAGTTTTTTCTTCCCCACTTTTTGCAGTCCAACACTAAGCGGTACAGACTTACCAGAACTTCTATAAGTAAAATTAAGAATATAACCTGTTTTCTTTAAATTTTATCCTCACAGTCTACACTTATTCTCGTTTTAGGTTTATCTATTGGTGTTGCTAATGAACGATAAAAGAACAATGATAATTAAGTAAATCAGATTGCAAATTTTCTTGCAGCAAAGAGAGAATCATCTGAGGGATGTTTCTTAATTGAACCATCAACAAACTCATTCATTTTCTTGCGTTGCAAATTTCCTTTGTAATACAAGTCTGATTGTGCTAGTTTTTGTGAGTTAATCGAAGTTTAAAATTGTGACCATGCTGCAATCATAGATATTGTAAAAATTACATTCAAATACGGCTAATGCAGCAGCAATTGGAGGATGTTTAAGGAAAGAAGAAAATGATGAGAGTAAGTGAGCAACTTCTCATACCTAATTTTGAAATTGGAAATATTCTTCTGAAAATCTATTAAATCTGGTGAAGTCATTATACACAATCACAAGCCTGACTTGAAGCAAAGAAGTAGAAAACGGAAACTCAAGCTAACTGAAAGCTAACAGAAAAAGATAACTGACTAACTATTTAACTTTCTTCGAATAACTTATCAATTTAGTGTTAAAGTGTTGCTCTTTCCAATTTAATCTCAAAAATATATAAAAATAATAAATATGAATTCCGCACTTTAGTTCCTAGTCTTAAAATGTTAGGGACTAACATACATATTTTCATATATTTACCAATACAATAACGGAGTTCATATATGTTGTGTATGCCTTCAATTTGTGATTGTGAGGAACATAGAAATCGTGACACGATTTGGCAAGCATGTCACGATTTTGGTAGTGCCGAGAGCATGTTTTATGAGTGTCCAATCGTGACATGATTTTGGGAAAACGTGTCACGATTTTTGGCTTGCTGGGCAAGTTTTCAGGATAAGGTTGGTCGTACCTTGGGTCGTATGCACCAACCGTGTCACGATTTGGCAAAACGTGTCACGATTTTGACAGTGTCTGTGTACTATTTAAGTGTTTCAGCTCATTTTTGAAGGGAGAGAGAGTTTCAAGAGAGGAAAACTTGGGAAATCAAAGGAGGTAACTTTAGGGTTGAGGGTCTTTGATCAGAGTTCTCTTGGGTTGGTGTCTTGTTCTTTGGTGAGATTGGGAAAATGGGTAGAAATTAGGGTTGTTCTTTGTGAGTTTGTTGAAGTTAATTCCTTGTAACCCATTTGTATCTCTTTGTAAGAACTCTTTGATAGTGGATCGGAGAGATCAATCTCTCCCCCAGATTAGGTCAAGTTGGACCGAACTGGGTCAACAATCTTTGGTGTGTGTTTCTCTTCTCTCTTTATCTTTTGCTTGTGGTTTTGTGCTTTTCACTTTGATTCCCCTAGATTAGATCTAGGTGTTGTTATTGTTGTTATTGCTTGTGTTCACTTTGATTGTGGTTACTACTTTCCTTTGCTCCACACATCATAGTTTGTATTGGTGTGAGTTTTGAGTCCGAATTCACAACATTATACTTTAGAGATTACTTATTACTTGTACATAATTTGGCAACTAAATTGTAGAGAGTTATATTCTAGGTACTGACGTATGGTTTGTTCCGACAAAAATTGATTTTGACTAAAAGTGAGTTAAACAATAAATGAGACTGAAAATCAATGAGATCCACATAAAGTCATGACACATGAATTTCTCTCAATAAGATAATAAGTGGTTGAAAGATTGTTAGAATGAATGTTGCTAGCATTATTCACATCATTGTTCATTATTGCGCCTTATCATTTTGTTAATCTTTTGTTACTAGTTGCTGCTCAAACACAAAGGAGTAATTTTACCTCTCCAAAATTGGAAGCAAACATACAATAAACTAAAGGGGCATTGTCATTTCTGTCCTTGAATGTGTGACGAGTAGCTACAATAATCCATCAATGTATCAAAATTCCACAATAGTCTCTAACTGTGCATTTTGTTAGTCAAAATAGTATACGAGATAAGTAACTACTTATAAGAATTGACATTACAATAACTACAAATCATTTCATTGTGGCTACTCAATAAATTGAGAGTGATACCTTGAGAAGTATCTCCTCTGGATCGGTATAAATGAGGGGAACAACTCTAGCACCGGCAGCTTCAACGAATTTAACATAGGAAGCAGCGATGTAAGAAGCATCAGTAGCATTGCTGAGGCGACCGGAGGCACCGTCGCCGGGATGAGTAACAATTCCGATGACCGGTTGGTAGTAAAGGCTGGGATCCGGCGCGGGACAAGTGAGCGGCGATGAGATACGGTGGAGTTGAGTTGGGAGAAGGATTTGGGAGTAGGTGTTGGTGGAGAGAAAGCAATTGAAGAAGATTGTGATGAGGAAGAGAAATGAAACGGTGTCGTTTGACATTTTGCTGGTGAAGTGAAGAAATGGAAAAACACCACTTCACTTCTATTATTACAAATCAGCAGACGTCATATTGATTTTGCTAGAGGACAGGTTGACATCCTCCGGAGCACAGACGAAAATTCTCAATTAATTTTATGAAAAGTAACACAATTTTTTTAACATGAAATAGCTTATAGCTTTGTCAAAGACCAAACTTAAATTCCTTCTAAAAAAAAAAATACCAAACTTAAATCCCTCTTGCCGAGCTTAGATGAGATGACACATGTTAAAGTTCTCGCTTTGAATTCAGTTTTGGGCATCTAGCGTTAAAATTGTTAGAAAAAAGTTTCCCGTCCATTTGTGTACCATAATGCTTGAGGAATTAATTTTTGCGGTTGCGAGCGGAGGATACCTGATTTACAAAAAGAAAAAATATCAAAGACCAAATACATGAAGGTATAACGTTAAAATCATGATGACCAACTAGGAATGTGGCTTATCGAATTAGAGCATGAGCGACCTTATTTTTTTTTACAAAAAACAATCTCATTCACTTGTCTCTTACTAAACTCCATGTTAGAGTTTAGCTCCAAATTCAAAATATCATTGTTACTCGTGTTAAAGTAGTTTACAACCAATACAATTTATTGATGTTTAGATACATGTAAATTAGCTAAATAGTTTTATTTTATTTTTTTTGACAAAAAACTAAATAGTTTTATTATTCTATTCCTACGTTACAACAACCAAGACAATTATTTAAGGTTAAAATTTGATAAATTTATTTCTAATATTAGTGTTAATGCTCTTAGGAATAGTGATATTCACCTAAACTTTTATTTTTAGTCAATGATCTTCTTCTTCTACATGATACATTTATCATGCATTTCTTACAAAATAGTAAAATACAAAAATAAATACAAGTCCTACATTTTTCTGCGCCTAATATGGTATAAATTAAAAATTTGAGACTGAAATACATATGCTCTAACAAAATTAAGACGGACTCTATTAGTTTGTCTGCGAATAAAAGCTATATTGGAGCTAGGATTAGAAGAAAGAAGAGACCTGCAACTAGAAACAAAAGTACCAAGATCACTCGTACAAACATTAAGCACAACATTAATAACATACTAGTTATCACTTTTGAAAATTACTCGTTCAAAGTCCAAGTATATAACTATCTGAATGGCTAATTGGAGAGTTGCAGCTTTGTTGGTTTCAATTGCGAGTATTTAAGACTAGTATCGTCCATGAATAGGTAAAATGATGTATATATAAGAGATATGTGTCATATATATCTAACATCTTATGTTTTTGAGTGAAGATGTTTGTCTATCTCTTATTTAGTAAAAATCCAAATATATACTCCATATAAGTATAAGTGGAGGTGGGCAAAAAATCATAAACTGAACTGAACTGCTGAACTAAACCAAAAAAAAAAAAACTGAACCATTCTAACAGTTTTGAAACTGAACTGAAACAGTTTAGTTCGGTTCAAAACAGTTCAGTTCAGTTCGGTTCAAAACAGTTCAGTTCAGTTCAATTCGAAACAGTTCAGTTCGATAACTAAAATTCAATTTCATTTGTTTTTTTCATATTTTTTTCAAAGGTATCAATAATAACAGTTCAGTTCAGTTCGGAACAATTTAGTTCGGTTTGAAACGGTTTAGTTCAGTTCGAAATGCAAACAGTTCAGTTCAGTTCAGTTATTTTAAATTTAGCAAACAGTTCAGTTCAGTTTGGTTCAGTTTTCATCCCGAACTGAACCATGCCCACCCTTAAGTATAACTTTTCATATTTCTTTGGTTACAAACTGGAAACATGCCAAAAGGAAGAAAAGGCTGCACAAAATCCACGTCCTTGGCAGCGGAAGATTTTCCTCTTGATAGCACAAATTAAACTCCATGAAGCACATATATGGGCACGGACACCGAACACGGTACGACCACTGATACGCCGAAATCGCTAATAATTTCAGAAAATTACATAATTCAGTGTAATTATAAATGTCAATGTCAGAGACCGGGACACGTCTAATCTGAGGAGTGTCCGTGCTATGACTTCTTGAGCAAGTCATTATAGCAAGTATAGTAAAAAAAAGAAAATCATAATAGAATATCTACGAATGTAGCTAGCTAGTTTTCAAGAGTATTGCTTTTGCCATTGGGAAAAGGCTTGATGGTGCAGCTTGTTGTCCCTCTGTCTCATGTTCAATTTTCTCGATGTATGAATTAAATATAACATACACAATTTGTCAAATAATAGCAAATAATACTCCTGAATTTCAGAGACCTACACAAAACCATTAAAAAATCTTTTTTTGATGAAACAGAATAATTTAGCTTTAAATCACAAGGCATTATTTAACTTTTTACATAATCAAATTCAAATGTAATTGAAAGACAACATTAGAGAATAAATTGCATATTTTCTTAACAATTGACATATTCCTTAAATCACCATACAAGACTTACCTAATTTAGGTAACTAAAATCCATCATAAAATGGAATAGATTTAGTGGATGATAGCATAGTAGCATGCCTGGAATAATCAAATTCAAGTTTATAGTCGCATGAGAGAGGGCAATCTGATGATGTTAATTGGTCTTGAGCAATGTGATTATGATAGGTATTAATAACTTCTATAGGCTCTTGTTTTGTGTGTACAGAAAGTGGTGATGAAAATGCAGGGTATTGTTCTTTGACTTGGAGGCTGTCATTGAAGCTAAGAAACATAGAAGAAGTATTATTAGGTTCCAATAATGTGATATCTGAGTTTGATAAAGAACTTTTGCAATTATGATGGCCATAATATATGGTTCTGTATAATGGAGGGTCCTCTTGAATTCTCTGCACATGTTTCATAGCTTCACATTCTTCATCACTTTTGTAACTGCATCT
>Ga0315914_1000491_pt1 | contig 50065 bp, 27 predicted proteins | sample MpolenodulesMG_FD_203920 | JGI IMG/M metagenome (GOLD analysis project Ga0315914, IMG submission 203920) | Medicago polymorpha root nodule microbial communities from Los Angeles, California, United States - elongated nodules | ecosystem: Host-associated > Plants > Roots > Nodule | place: USA...
TATATATATATATATATATATATATATATATATATATATATATAAGTAAGTAAGTCCAAATGTTAATGATGAAATCATCAACGTAATTCCTTTGTTTGGTTAATTCAAAGTGCGTATGTTATAGTTTTTTTTAAGAAAAAATCACTTTTTAAAAAAATATTTACTTTTAAGAGTATTATATTCGTTTGTTACAGTCTTTTAAGAAAATCAGAATTAAAAAAAAATCTAAAAATAATGCAAATGAGAAGTTGTTAAGAGTAACTTTTCAAAAATAGATAGAAGAGAGAAAACATGGATCAAAAGATTGAACTGGTTTTGTAACAAAAATCGCTTTTTATATAGCTATATCCAAACAAACTAAACAATTTAAAAAATAAAGAAAAAGTGATTTGCATTACGGTAAACAAACGCAAAATGGATTATGATTTTTCATAAAATCTCTATAAAATAATTTCTAAATTATTTTATGGCAAAATTATTTTTATTTTAATTCATAATAAACGGGTCCTCAAACAAGAGATCATAATGATTTTATAATAATACATATTTTCATTTTTGGATAAGTAGCACTAGATCCAATGTCACCTCACTACCCAAAAAAATATAAGCACCGCCAAAAAAAATCCAATGTCACCTTTCTATAAATATTTAAAATCTATATCTACATTTTAGATCTCATGGTATAGTACGCACAACGTCATAATGCTCTTTAATTAATAATTACTATCCATAGTTATATTTTGAAGAGTGATATTTTTACAACCAATTTTGTACAACTTTTGTGATAAACACTTTTTATTTATTTTTATTGGACAAAAACAATAGAGAGAGAAAGAGAAAGAGAGAGAATAAAAAAACATGTGAGTATAAGAAAGAGAGTTGTTTCAAAAGTTATCAAAAAATGGTTGTACAAATATCATTTCTCTTATATTTTTGACCCTCATGTAATTTCTTTAATCAATTTTCATCATGTAATGATAAAAGGCACACAAAATGTTACTACAACTATGTCAGACTATTTAGGCGATATATCTACGAAAAAAATAACTAATACATTATTTATTTATCCATGCTACATATTAATCTTTTTAAATAATTATAGCACTATTTCATATTCTATCAACGTACTTTATTTGGATTGATATATTTTTTTGGTAGTGTTATTTGGATTGATATATCAACTCGTCACTAATTAAGTTTGTCTTATAAAACAAAAAAAATAAAATATGATCCTCTTAACCAACCTTGACTGGTTAATGAACGTAAAAAGAAAATTATTTAGATTTTTTTTCAAGGAAAAAAAGAAAATTATTTATTGAAGTAGTTGTTATTAATGAGCTAAATACATTAAATAATATAACATTTCAATTATAAATTTATATTTATAACAATTTGGTAAAATTGAACTTTTAGTCTCTAAAGTTGTCTTCAGGTAACATTTTGGTCTTTAATCCTTCTTTCACTGCAAGTTTGTTCTTTTGGTCCATTTGCATGTGAATTTTCATGCTTTAAATCTAAAATTCACATAAAAACATAGATGAAAGAACATATATTTAAAGATTGAGTGTCCATAAGAAAAAATTATAGATTTAAAACTTGAAAATTCACATGCAAACAAACTAAAAGGACAATAATGCAATGAAAAAAAGAATAACGGACCAAACTAGTACATAAAATTATGTTAAGGAATATAACTCTAATTTTGCCAACCATTCACAATTTTTGCGTACATTTTTTTCCATCCTTCCTTATCTTTTATGGGTCTCGAACTCACAATTATGTCAGTGTTTTTTTTTTTCATTCACAATGGTAGTATCGACATATGAACATTTAAAACTACACAAATTATCATACTATTTAACCCTTCGAGAGCATATTCAAATCTTAACTATTAATGTATGTAGTTATTTATACATTACAACTGAAACTCAACAATTTGGTACGATAGTGTTTAATTTTATCATTTGAAAGTAGCAACCCTATGTCATATCATAAGAAATAGCACATGTTCAAATGATAAAATTAAACACTATTTTTTGATAAAAACACCTAATGATACAACAGATATCGTGGTATGCCGCATACCACACTAATTAGAAATAGTCGGATCTTAAACTCAAAACATGCCGGCATACCACATATGGGTAGGAATAGGTTAGGCTGAGTTAGGTTTTGAAAGACCTAAGTATGATCTGTCAAATTTTTTGAAGGCCTAAACCTGGTATGTGGTCTATCATAGGCTTACTTTTTTTTGCCTGAGTTTGGCCTTCTGAAAGCCTGGTATGGCCTGCTAGCCTGTTTAAAAACCTATTTCATATGAACATCTTTAAATAATCAATATGATCTAAGTTTTAAATAGATTAGTGAAGTGATATATCAGTTAGATTAATCTCTCTTTTGATAATCAACATGGGTTTTTAGGGAATTTAACTATATATTGTTTCATATTTCAATTCCAGCTTATAATAATACATTTAAATATGCAAAAAATTAATTTATACAAATAAGCTTAAATTACTGGAAAAAAAATTAACAAATTTTTATTTTAATTCAATGTACAAAATATAATATAGTAAAAAATAATATTATTCATATTTACTTAAATAGGTCTAAGAGGCTTTTTGAATGGCTTGTGGCCTGACCTTTTAAGCTAAATAGGCTTCTAAAAAAGCCTAGGTCTTCTCTATTTAAGAAAAAAGTCTGGTCTGACCTGTTGTAAGCTAGGCCGTAGGCCCCTGTGGGTCGGCCTGGCCTATTCCGATCCCTAATATCACATCCTCGTCCATAACTTTAACAGTATGTTTCTATAAATAATTAACCAAAAAAATTTAGGGTGTGTTTGTTTCAAGTTTACCAATTTTATTCCTAAGAATAACATTCTTTGGAATATAAAGATGGAAAATTTATTTCAAAGTATTCAGAAAAAATATGTTTGGTTAACTTTATAATATTCCTAGGAACCATGAAAATAGGGATTATAATAGGTAACTACATATAAAATTATTCCCACCTCCATGGAAACTTTATTCCCACTATTTTCTTTGGAATTTTTTTCTATCCCCATGAACATTTTATACCCGGGAATAAAGTTTAGTAAACTTGTAACAAACATAGACATATATATTTATAGGGAAATGTTAACCAGTGTCCTCAATGCAATGGTTAAGGAAGCAAATATAGTAATATCGCATTGGAACTTGTGCATTCAACTCCTCAAAAGTCTAAAAAATGGTATTTTCAACTTTTTTGTTGTTGATATTTTCAACTTAAAACTTTCTCTTTTTGGTTTCCTTAACCATTGCGCTATAGGGAGATTTTGAGCCAATCTCTCTAGTTGGCCCGCCCCTGTTAAGCCTGCTAAAAAAGCGGGTCATAGCGGGGTGGGGTGGCCCGCATGCTTATTAAACTTTCTTTTTTTACTATTAGTGACCAAATTTTTAATTTACAATCTCAATCTGAGTCTGATTTGCTCTGATTCACTTGAGTTTAAGGTAAGCTTTGTTGCTCATTTATCTTAATTGTTGTTTGTGTTGAGTGAACTTAATGTTTGCGTTGATATGCTTATTTCTTCCTTTCTTCTTTTTTGAAGCCATGATATGTTATATTAGTTTCTTTCTTGCCTTAATTTCTAAAAACAAAATATTTAAATATCCTTAAAATAGGTAAAATTGAATTTGTTTTAGTTTACAGGACATTGTTCAATGTATGGTGAATTTATTTTGAGATTGTTTAATGTTAGAGTCTTTATATTGAATTTATTGTTTTATTATAGCAGCGTATTTGTTAATAACAATCGACAAAAAAATATTTTAAAAAATAGGCGGGTCAGCCCGCTAGTCCGCTTTTAGGTGGGGCGGGGTGTGAGTTTGAGCCCACCCCCTCAAGTTGGCCCGCCCCACCCCGTTCTTGGCGGGCTAATAGTGGGTTGGGCCTAAACGGGGTGGGTTGGTCCGTATTGTCATCCCTATTGCCGTAAGGGCACTGGTTAGCATTACCCATATTTATATCATTTTATTCCTAGAAATCAACAAAGATCAATGCTAATGACAAACTAGTTGTCACGCTCTTTTTGACACACTCTCAACTATTGGGCCACATCATAAATTTTTTTCCACCCATCACCGTTTTACCGGTTATACATGTTCACTACAATTTTTATTTTATTTATTTATTTTTATTTCAAATCATCATGGTCGCCTTAATTGCACACTCTTTTGACTGCCTCTTTCCTTCTAAAGAGTTTCTGCACTGCATTCCATTCAATCATGATTACCCCATATTTTCTTTCTCTTGATAACTTAAATTTTTTAAAATTGCTTACTTCTTTGACCTTTGAAACTCGGTAGCGGTTTTGAATGTATACATATTGAAATCCTTAATTGTTTGGCGGTGGTAAATAATTCATTACAGATTCAATTTCTTTTACACTTTCTTATACTCCGTTTAATTTCGTCCCCACAATGTTTCCTCTTGACACAGTGCTAGTTTTAACATCCATTTTTTGTCATGGGTGAATGCCAACGGGTCAAAAAAAATATAGTATTGCGTGTAAGATTGAAAGAAAGGGCAGTTCGTTCCATCTAAACATTGGATTAACTAGGTGGTGGGTATGAACCGTAAATTCATCCCTTTCAAAACAAACAGTAAATTCACAATACATATCGATCCATCCCATGGAAGAAGAACATTTTTTTGGGTCTTTTTCAATCTCTTTCATAAACAGATCCACAAAGAATCCTCAAATTTATAAAGATAACACTAATTTTTTTCGAAGGTTTGTGTTGTTGTGGGGAGAGAGAAGTTGAGGAACCCGTTATGTGCTTTTGTCAAACAGGCAGCATCGGTAACTGGTAAAACATTTTAAAATGTTAGTGATGTGGACCAATGAGTGAGAGTGTGTTCAATAGAGTTTGACCTAAAGTTTGTTCTTAGCATTACTCATCAACAAATATAACTTGAAACAAACACACCTTTATATTGATCGAGAATATTCAATACTTTAAGTGGCTAGATTAATAATAGTTTACACCCCCTGAGTGAGGCCAAACTATAATCTCATTACCTAATTAGTTGATAGTTTTAGCATTTAGTTTGTTTCAAAATAATAGGTATTTTATAAATGAATGATATCTTTGAATTTGGTTTTTGAAACCTGCCCGTATCATATTTATCCTTTTTTCATTTAAATTTTAGAATTTATAAAATAATCAATAATAAATCTAAGATTACTTTGATATAAATATACATTAATTTTATTATTTATTAATGTGTGCAAACATCTTAAAATATAAAACATTGCAAATAGATGCAGCTGTAAAACATCCATCTCAACCAATGCGGGTTGTGTAACACCCAATTTTTTACATGTATGCGTGTATTACAAAGGTGAAAAAACACGAGAAAGGGGAATTTGAATTGTGTTTGTTGCTTATTGGGCTCTTTAAAAACTTAGATAACAACGAAATGTAAAGAGACAAAGGGTAGAAACGACACATATAGTTTATCCTGGTTTACCCCATAACTCTGGATTACTTCTAGTCTGATTGCACTTCCAAGATATTTTTCCACTATAACCAAACCTTGATTGCAACAACAATACTAAGACAACTTTGTCCTAGATTTCCTTGTCTCAACCTAAAAGACTTCATAATCTCATTTAGAGATATAAAACAACAATTTGTTTGCAAAAAGATAGCATTTACGCGAACTCTAGGAGTAGTAAACATATATGAAGCGCAATACACTTAGAGTGTGATCCTTACATACGTTTCATTTGATTTATTTATTTTCCAAACAAGATATATATTATGAACAAGTATGTATATAATTAGACTTGGTCATGAGTATGCTCCTTAAACATGGCAGACAATACTTTGCATGTATGTGCGTGAGTATGCTTGAGTGTCATGACATTCTTCAATCAAACCTGATCCTTTATATAGAGCTGAGTTTGAGATGACCGTTGTTGAATAAATAATTATATTTAAATGCCTGATTAAATGTTGAGATATCTTGGAGAAATATGGTTTGCGCATTAGTCATTCAATTTCATCAATGATGTTATTAACGAGCATAATTTCCCTGCCTGAGTTAGAATAAACTCTCATTCTTCAAGCAAACGAGTCATTGGGTGAATCAATGATAACCTTTTAAGTCAAGTGCCGATACATGGGAACTCATTATAGAGGCTTGTAAACTAGCTTTGACCGGTAGTGCATAAATTTGACTCTATGTGGAGAGCTTTGCCTTGGTCCAGAGCTTTGACTTTCTGTAAAGTGCTATGACTTCTTGGTCCAGAGGCAATATATTACCTTTGTGTTTAGAATTTCTTGCACACTTAGACACACATTAAATATTTACACAACATTCATTGCGTATTTTATTTGCTTATATATGTTGAATCAAATTTTGATGTATTGATATGTGAAAGTCGATATAATAAAATTTTGAAACGAGCGCGAATAAAGGAAAATAAAATTTTAAAAATAGTACATAAAATTTTGCTTTCGTAGATACATGCAAATATAATATGCAACGGCGCGCGATGCATATATTTAACGGATTTTTGCATTAAAAATATTATGCTAATGTTGATAATTTTCTCTCAAAAAACTAATGTTGATAATTATCATTTACTACCGGTAAACATTTCAAAATATAATCAATTTAATTATTTTAATATAGTTATGCATTGTTATACAACCCGTGCGTTTTCGCACAATTACACAAAAAAAATAATATTTTTTTATGGAAAGAATTTGCATCTTTACTACGACATACTTTTAAGGCACCTTCTTTTTCCACCATGTTAATCGCGAACGGTAGAAATACCTTAAAAATCCTCCAAGAAACATGTTTTTTTCCTAAAAATACATGGAAAATTCGTTTTTGTCTTCATCGATAGTTAACTACCATTCAGTCTTTCCGGTTGCAGTTGACTACCGTTGGCTCAGCTGCAGTTAACTACAGTTCATGACAAAGCATTAATTGTGATTTTGCACGTTTCGGTCAAAAATCAAAATAAATCGAGGCTTATTCGAAATGCCACGAAACTTTGCAGATCCTTTATATGTATTTTTATAAAGGTGTCTGTAAAGTTTCATATAATCGCGGGTAAGTTCCGTTTTATTTTAATTTTTCGATCGAATAGTGCAAAATCGTAATTTTATTCCAAGTGCGCGTCCGGAAAAGTGACCTAGAGGTTGAATTTTTTCACGATTTTTGCACGCATGTTTAGGACAAAAATAACAACATTTCCCACAAAAATTTGAATTTTCCGACAAGGGACGAATTGAATATGAATTTTTAACGCGCCTAAAACTTAAGACATCAAAACATCGACCTAAAAATTGAATTTTTATTTTTATTTTTGCAGACACCTCTATAAAAATATATATAGATGATCTGCAAAGTTCCGTTGTATTCCAAATAAGCCTCAATTATTTTGATTTTTCGACCGAACCGCGTAAAATTGCAATTTTTTTTTCAAGTGCGCGTTCAAAAAAGTGACCTACATGTTGAATTTTTTCATTATTTTTTGCACGCATCTTTCGGACATAGAAACATCTTCCACAAGAATTTAGAATTTTTCAACAAGGGACGAATTAAATATGAATTTTTAATGCGCCAAAAACTCAAGAAACCAAAACATCGTCCTAGAAATCGAATTTTGAGCTGTTTTTTTTTCCAGACACCTCTATAAAAAAATATATATAGACGATCTGTAAAGGTTCGTAACATTTCGAATAAACCTTGATTTATTTTGATTTTTTAATCGAAACACACCAAATCACAATTGATGCTTTGCCAAGACATGCAGATGAGCCAGCGGTAGTTAAAGGAAAGGCTAAACGGTAGTTAACTACCATTGGGGGCAAAAACATATTTTACATGTGTTTTTAAGAAAAAATACACGTGAGAAAATCAATTTTCATTTTTAATTCATGTAGATTATACTTGAGCGTGAGTTAACTTAACTCACGTTCATTATAACAAACGTGAGTTAACTCACATTGGGTATTTTGGTCTTTTGTATGGGAGTGAGCAAGTTTGCATGGGAGAAGAGTTCTAATTTTGATCCAATAGAAATGAAATAAAAAAAGCCCAAAATGTGTGGGTTTGGGTTAGTGCAGCCCAAACTGAAAAGGAGAAGGAGTGTATAAAAGCCCAGTGTGCAGAACCCTACCTTTCCCATTGTTGCTGAAGCCGCACACAAGAAGAGAGTTTCAGCGGCTGGATCAAGAGGACGAGATTCCAACATGAAGGTTTTGTTTTCAATCTCTTCAATCTCAATGTTGTTGTTGTTTCATTAAACTGAATTTCTGTGATTTCGCTTTTGTTTCAGTTTAACGTTGCGAATCCAACCACTGGATGTCAGAAGAAGCTTGAAATTGATGATGACATGAAGCTGTAATAATCCATTTACTCTCTCTCTTCATTTTCGCATTTATTTTTTCATTTTAAGGTTACTGGTTAGGAGAAAAAAATCATTACTTTGAAGTGTCCATGTTCATGAATGAATCTATGTTGGTTTCTGTTCTTTATGTTTGTGCCGAAATCCTTTTCAATTTTCAATGTAATTATTTTTTTTCTTTCATGTGTACTTAACTGTAGTGCCTGGTACCTGTTTCCACCAAGTTTATGTTTAATGATAAATGAATACCGACATTTATGTGAATTTGGATTTTACTGATATTGGGCCTGTTTGGATTGTTGTTTGAGTTAGAGAATTTATATAAACAACCTATGACATGTAACTTGTTTCTATAAGTTCTCCAAGATAGTTACTGATTGTAGTTTATAGATTCAAAAACAATTTGACTTTATTTTATCCGTGTGTACTGTTTAGTAGGAAAAGATTATTCATTAGTGCTTTAAGTTATGTGGGTTTTGTGAAGTTAAGTTATGTATATGGCTTCTATTTGATTACATTGTGTTTATTGCAGTCGTGCTTTCTGGGACAAGAGGATCTCACAGGAAGTCCTTGGCGATGCCTTAGGAGAGGTATGATCTTAAGCACGAACTTTTTGGTGTCTGCTTTCTTATTTTGAGGAGCATTGTAATTGATCTATTTTGCTTTGTGATTTTGCAACCTGCAGGAATTTAAAGGCTACGTCTTCAAAATTACTGGTGGGTGTGACAAACAAGGATTCCCAATGAAGCAGGGAGTGTTGACACCTGGCCGTGTTAGGCTCTTGCTCCATAGAGGTAGCATTTTTTTTCCTTCAAAGCTTCAATCTATTTACCTCTCGGCATATTCTGAACAGATTATAGTTGTAGTTGGTGTTGACTGTACGGCATAGGTACAACTACTGTATATTGCCTTGAAAATTTTGCCTCTTAATATTACTATCAGGGACGGTCATAAATTTATAGTACTGGAGGCATTATAAGTAAAGAAACAACCATTTAACTATTTATCTCATGTGATTTTGCATTTAATTATATAGCATATGTAGTTATTTCAGTAGGTGCAATTTCCACATGTAATATTAGAGATAACTTTAACCTCAAATACATAAACGTCTCCACTAACTTTATAAAAAGAACTTTATTCCCTCCTAGTTAAATAGTTTTGGATGTGTGGGAAACATCGATCAATTAGTCAAGCTGTCTATATTTTATGTAGAATGCATATAGTATGGAAAAAAAATCCATTACATAGTGACAGCCAAGGCCCACACGTCCATGATCACAATGATTGTTGTTTTAGTGATGCAACACATAATGTTTTATGTTTTTGTGCAATGATTTTTGGGCTCCCCTTAGAAATTCATTATTTGCAGGAGTCTGAGTTCATAGTCAAGCTTGTTTTCTACTTGGCTAATTTTTTATGCATTTTGCGCTTTGCAGGAACTCCTTGTTTCCGTGGACATGGAAGGCGCAATGGAGAGCGTAGAAGGAAGTCTGTTCGTGGATGCATTGTCAGCCCTGACCTCTCTGTTTTGAACTTGGTTATTGTGAAGAAAGGTGATAATGATCTTCCAGGGCTTACTGATGTTGAGAAGCCAAGGATGAGAGGTCCTAAGAGAGCATCCAAAATCCGTAAACTGTTCAACCTGTCGAAGGATGATGATGTGCGAAAATATGTTAACACCTACCGTAGAACTTTCACCACCAAGGATGGTAAGTTTCTGATTCCACGAATATCGTATCCATTTCTTTATATATCCTTATATTAAGGGTAGTGAGGGAGATGTAGCAGAGACTTGCCGTAGTTTTCTTTGTTTTAAGTATAGAGAATATTACTTTCATTGAAGGCAGTGATACTTTACAGTATACATTGGGGTTTAGAGTACCCATTTGAAAGAAGTGCCGTTTTCTCACAATTTGTGATTGTCGTTCAGTGACATCCGGTAAAATTGTACCAATACTGACATTTGTAATGAATTGTAATCTTAGTGGTTGTTGTTTGATTGCAGGGAAGAAGGTTAGCAAAGCTCCAAAGATACAGCGATTGGTCACTCCTTTGACACTCCAAAGGAAGCGAGCAAGAATTGCAGACAAGAAGAAGAGAATTGCTAAGGCAAAATCAGAGGCAGCAGATTATCAGAAACTCCTTGCATCCAGATTGAAGGAGCAGAGGGAACGCCGAAGTGAGAGCTTGGCTAAGAAGAGGTCCAGACTATCCAGTGCTAAGCCATCTGCCACAGCATAAGCAGCTTACAGCTAGAGATATGGTGAAGTTTGAATTTTGCAACAGTTTTCATTAGTCTTGTTCCATGAGGGTGTTAATGATAAACGTTTATGATGTTTTAATTTAAATACATTTGAGTTTATTGACTTGTTATTAAATGTTTGTTTGAGATTTCATTTGAATTGAAGGATTTTTGTCTAGTTTTATGAATTTGATGTTATGTTGGCACAATGGCTAAGCTGCATACTATTATAAGATGCTATGATTAACATGAAAAGGTCTAGGTTGCAGAAGAATAAGTACAGCTGTAGGATAATACAGAAATATCATAAGCTCAATTTTATTTTATTTTTTGAAATAATAAATGTTAGGATAGTTAGTCTTGTTAAAGGGGGAGATTGAACCCTCTTTACTCACCTCTTAGGGGGTGTTTGATTCATGGATTTTAAACACATTCCTGGGAGACCCAGATTGGAAATAAAGGACTCCCATGTTTGTTACAAAACCAATAATAAACCCCAGGAAATAATATGACTATCACATGGTTTTTTCCCACGTTGGCAGGCGTCTTAATCCCCTCTAACAGAGATGGGAAAAATATTCCCAGGAATAAAATCAGTTTCTATGTAAAAGTACTGCCCTATCCTCACTACCTACACACGATTTCTTCACTCCAACTACCAAGTCAATCTTGTAAAGTGAAAATATTGGTTGCTATAATCAGTCATGTGAGAAAATAGATTGATGCTCTCAACACCCACTCATCCCCAAGAAAACCAAGAAAACCTAGATACTATTTGCTTAATCGATGTGCATACTGGAAGCATGCAATCAGCTTGTAACTACCAAAGACCAAAGTTAGCCAATGGAATGGTTATATGTATTTTCATGCAGCATGCATACCTTGTCATGGGTAATTGAGACTTGTTCACTTAATGTGCTTCCACATGGTGTGCACTGCCATGGGATGCAGAATGAATAGATAAACGCCTAAACCAGACGTGCTCTTCCTAAACTAGGATCAATCTATAACGCATTTTCATTCATATATGTTCTTTAGTTGTGTTTGATAGTTAACAATACCTGGTTATTTGTGTGGAATTTATTATTTGAGTATAATGAAGTTGAAACCTTAAAATGGGGGATTTAATTTTTAAGCAGCATTTCAATTAAAAAGGAGTACAAGGGGGGTATTTATCTAACAAAGAAAAAGAGACCGCAAATTACACGAGAACAGTTGAGACAATATTAAACGAGCATTCAATGATACTTAACACCTCGACAACTGATTATGAGAATATTCGACCATTTTTTGATGTTTAGATCGCAACTGAATGCCAAGTTAAAGTTAGATATTTCCCTCCTTTACCTTTCAAGCCAAAAGAAATAAATGCCTTCAACAAAATATGTAAATCACGAGGCCTGACCATCACCACTTCCGGCCGTTTGCACAATATGATTTTATATTGATAATTGTGTGAAACTGATCTTATGTTGGACACCTGAATAGTATGGAATGGCTCATGATATCACCTCATTTCGGAAATCTAGTGATTGCTTTATTTTGAATCAAACTTAACCATACAACGGGGATCAAGATCCTCTATTTTTCAAAGAAATTGCAAGGATCTTTACCCGTACAATGGCGAGCTAGTAAACTAGTCAACTATGTAGTTATCCCAAGAGCAAATTATGCTGGCCAAGCTTAAGAACCAGTCTAGATGGATTCCAAATTCAGTTAACGGACTAAAGCAGAATTAGTGCAAGTTTTGCAGAATATTTAATATTATCTAAGATCAAACTTAGGGTGTTACATCACTACTATACATTGGTCATAATGATCTTACTATATCTATTACATACTTGAGTTTGTATTCAACTGGTTTGGTAAATGATAATAACTTGTGATCCGATATCCAATAAATTTTTTTGAAGGACAATCGAATTGGTGACTGAGTTGAGATTAATGAACTCCCTAATGGAATACAGTGGCATTTTGTAATGATTTTTAATCCAAACAGGCCTTAACTTTTCATGTATATACCAAGTAAAAAACAAGCTAAACTGCATCCCTGCCTTCCTTGTATTAGTTTTCTGGTTTTCTTCCGGCTCTTCCTCAACTCATGTGTCATTTACATTTTGGCATTTCCTCTTCATCCTATACTTGCGCTTTGGTTTGCTCTCGGTCCATCCCCATAATTTCTCAAATGCCAGGGCAAGTGCTGACTGACCGAGAGGGATTGCTAATGCCATGAGGAAAGCTTTTGGGCCAGTAGAAAAGCAACCATGATGCAAGGATGATAGGCAGCGTCCAACCATAGGATTTAAAAACCTGCACTGCGAAAATGAATTCAACATCTCACACCAACAAAAATGTTCAATGCACATGTAGCAGCTTAATAATTAAATAAAATGTTTAATAGAGTATTCTGCCACAATGCAACACAGCAATTATGACATAAAGCATGATAAGTTATACAAGTGACATGAACCTATGACGTACTGACACAAACATTGGACACGAGCCACAACACTGACACTAACACCGACACATCGACACCAATAATAATTTGAGAAAATTAAATAATTGAATGTAATCACTTGTAAGTTATCTGGAAATATTGAGCCTTCAATTCTTCTGATGACACACACACACACACACACAAACTTTACAACCAGCATTGTTAAGGATACTGAAACTAAAATCAGCAGCAACTATGCAGCTCCTTATACTTTAATAAGAGAATACAAATAAAGGAAACTGAGAATGAAAAAACTTACGTATATGCATATTTTGAGATAATGCCAATTGTCAAAACCATCTTTGAGAGATTTAGAAACTCTTATAAAACAGTGCTCTCTCTCATTCTCTATGAAGGATACAAGATTCAATGGAAACAATGATTATTAGTGCGATATGGCTCACAATATGAACTGTTGTATGCTTGTAATATAACAGTAACAGAGCAGATCACAGTCCCCTGGTCTCAGCATTTTGAGTTCCATTTTCCAAGTTCTACTGAAAAATGGTTGGATCCATTAACAAATCATCATTGATTTACATCTGAAGAAACATTTGTTATTTGAGCAGTTTGAACTTTGAGCTTAGGTTTATGTTTTGGAATCTTTTTATGCTGTTTGACTCATCCAAGCAATTCTTGGGCAAGGGTGGTCTTATCCATTTCATCCAGACTCACTAATGCTGATTATTGGTACCTAGTTCCCTTGGGCAATATCTGTAAGTAACATTGAGTATTTCCTCATTATCAGCCTCGTATATGCTAGATGTAGTTGGCCATAAGGCTCACTGCCTGCTTTCAATCCTGACATATCCTTTAACATTGCAAGAAATTCTAATTATTTGATCCTAGACTCAGACGAACTAGTAAAAGTTGAAAATAAGCCCACTACCTTACTGGTATCGGGTAGAGAATCAGATTCTTCAGTTGTGCAGTGGCAATCTCGTCTAACAGTTGGTCTGCCTTATATATACCATGCTTTAGATCGACAAGCAACAACTTTATGTTTATGCTTCGTTATTGTTTTGTCTCTGGTTCAACCAGTACCAGTTCATTGCTTATCTCTGTAATCTACATTTACACCATACACCATAATGTGGCAAAAGGCCCGACTAACAATAGTTCTTGAGCTGGTGCACCTTGATGACAAGGGGAAAATGACCTTCACTCTGGAAAGACTGAGATATGAAATAATAATAAGACCGCGATTGACCGCTACGACCAACCGACACGCGCCGACGCGGTCTGGTGCGCTGTCCTCGAAAATTCTGCTACGCACCGCGATAGCGGGCAGCGTGGCCACATTTAACAACTATGAATCAAAGTACATGATAGAATTCATCAGTACATAAAACTGATAACAGTGAAGCGGCTACAACACAAACACTGAAATCAGCTATGAAAGTTGCAATAAAAGATGTTTGTGAGATAACAAATCATTATGCATACTAAGATAATAAAAAAGGAGAGTATAAAAACAGAATAATTAGTAAATACTTGTTTTGATTGAAGATGAAAACATGTTAAAATCAAATAGAAGAAAGACAAACTATAACATCATTCAACCACACCAAAACATTTCTTCCATTTTCTAATCAAACCGTCTCGCAGAGACATTACACACGAACAATTCTGTTTCAAGGGGATGAATCCTATAAGAGCTGAACTAAAACAGTTACAAAATTGAAATTAATTGGCCCAACTATAAATATAATAAAGCATGTAATACAATCACAACAACTTCGTCCATTGGAGCAAGGAAATGAGTTCAAAAACCATTATGCAACTTCCATCAAAAGCAACAAGAACAATCAAATGGACAAAACGGGGTATTTCCAGCATCCCCTTTACTAAGACCTAACTCCTCTTCAGTATAGATGGTAAGTCCATCTTCTGTTTTCTTTCTTGATCGAGAAGGCCGGTCCACAAACTCACTCTCATCTAGCCGTTTTGGTTTTTTCTTGTCATTCTTCTTCTTGTCAGTTTTATCATTACTTTTAGTTGCTTCACCGGCTTTTCCAGTCTTTTTCACATCAGATTTCTTTCTCTTTTTCCCAGCGAATATTTCGTCAATTTCACTAACTGTTTTTTTCGGTGCAGAAGAAGGCTTTGGCTCTTCCTTAATGGTATTATTCTCTTGCAACTTTTTCGGAACGGAACTGATAATGGATTTCTTGTTTGTCATTGGCTTGAAAAGAAAGCTGCATTTCATGTTACATAATATTAAGAACGGAACTGATAATTAAACATAGAAAAGACAAAGTATTGCACTTTGAATAAGTGCAGAAATCGATGGACCTGATCACTAAACCCTAAAAAAACAAATTAACACCAACAGCAGCCCAACAAGAAGCAGGAAAGGTATCAAGCAAGCACTTAATTATGTGATAATGCAAAAACTTAAGAGTTCATTATGCGAAAAACTGTAACAGAAGAAGGTGAAAAAAAACAAAAATTCATGCTTATTATTTATACTTAGGTCTTGTTTGTATAAAAAAACTTATTCACAGCTTATAGCAGAAGTGCTTATATATAAGCTTACATAATCTATTTTGCAGGGGAGGCCATCGCAAATTATACTGGAATCAGATCTGGCGGGCGTAAGAGGAGAGGGGAAGGAAAACTGAATATTAAAAAAAGAGGAAAAACGTTTCTCACCGTTTCTAGAGAGGCCGATGAGCAACTACGGCGGCGTTTTCCGGGCAGTTTCAGAGCTCAGTTCAGTGCCACGGAATGGCTGTATTTTTTTTCTTCCTCCCCTTCAATGGAGCCCCTGGTGAGTGTTTTGTTATCTCGTGAATGATACGGGTTTTTTTTTGTTGAGCATAATCATTTCCTCCCTAGCTCTACGCCTCGCTGTCATATATAGATCCTGACTCAGAATTAAATATAAAGAAGTTCATGACTTTGCACTTTCGTTATCACTTTAGTCCTTGACTTTAAATAATTATGTTAAGTGTGTCACATGAACTAAAGTAAAAGTAGAAAATGGTCACTCTACTCCCTAAACCAAAAATCAATATCTCCAATTTAAATCTCAAATCCCTAAAAAAAACATACACTAATATGTGACTTTTTTCTCTTGTCAAAAAAAAAGAAGACTTTTTTCTAAACATTGTAGACATTTTTTTTTCTTCAAATGTATTGAATATTGTATGTTCTATAAATTGTATTGAAAGTTTTATGTATTTTTTTTACGCTTAACGGTAAAATTTTGTCCACAACATTAAACAACCAATTGCGCAAAAAAAAAAAAATGCTGATATTATTAATCTCTATTTTTTAATTTTAAATAAAAGAACGCTATATTTTAACCAAAAAAAATGATATATTAATATTGTCAAATAAGATTTTTGACCAAAAAAATAATAATTATGGATTTGAGATTAGGGATTTGAGATTCAAGTTGGGAAAATAGATTTTTGGTTCGGGGATTAAAGTGACAATTTTCTACTTTCACTTTAGTTTTTGTGACACACTTAACAAAATTATTTAATGTCAGAGACTAAAGTGATAACAGAACTGCAGAGTCAGGGACTTCTTTGTGTTTAAACCTGAGTCAGGGACCTATGTGACAGCGAGGTGTAAAGTTAGGGACTAAAGTGGTCATTTGCTCTTTTTTTTAAGGGCATCGTTTTTTGATTATACATATTTTAGATTGGTTAAATACGTTTTTTTTTGTCAAGGTTAAATATGTTTTTAGTTCGTATAAATATGTTAATTTTTTATTTTATTTCATCTAAATTTTATCTTAGACATTTAGCTCTAAAAATTTTCCATCTTTATTTTTGGTTCATTCTTCTAAGTATTATATGAGAATTCATAGTTTCGAATAAAATTCTATTGAAAAATTTATAATATTTTAAGAACCTCTTCTAATAAAAAATTAGATTTTTTTAATAATACATGAATTAAATATGAATTTTTTATATTTTTGAAGCTTAAAAATTCATATTTAATTTATGTTATGTTAAAACATTTTATTTTCTTTAGAGAATTTTACAATATTCCACACATTTTTGCATAATCTCATTAAAAAAATACAAAAAGTGACTTAAAAATAGGGACCAAAAGTAGTGATTGAAAATTTTATAAGAACTAAAAGTTGAACGAAAATTTTAGAGAAATTGAAAAGAAAAGCTGATATATGTATATGGATAAAAAATATATTTAACCATTTAGAATATAACACTGTTAAATAAAGATTTAACTTATATTCTTCTTATTATGGTGACATTGTTCATATTATAATGAATTGTTAAAAAAAAAATCAAAATAGAATATAGGGTTAAATATGTTTTTGGTCCATATAAATATACCAACTTTTCGTTTTAGTCCCTCTAAATTTTTTCTTGAACTTTTAGTTCCTATAAAATTTTCAATCATTACTTTTGGTCCCTATTTTCAAGTTAATTTTTGTATTTTTTAATGAAATTGTGCAGAAATGTGTAGAATATTGTAAAAAAATTTCCAAAAAAAATTAGAATTTTTTAACAAAACAAAAATTAAATATGAAATTTTAACCTTAAACAATAGAAAAATTCATATTAAATTCATGTTAAACAGGGACCAAAAGTGAAGATGAAATTAATTTGAGGGACTAAAAGTTGAAGAAATTTTTTAGAGGGACTAAAATGAAAAGTTAACATATTTATAGGGACCAAAAACATAATTAACCCTAGAATATCTTTATATATATAAATGTTAAACAGTTCTGATTAACCTTAATCCCGCCTTTTTTGAGGGGTTTAAAAAAAATTTATGAAAAATTCCCCGGTAGGGATTCAAACCCACAACATGTTGGTTACCTCTGTCAATTTTTAACCATCAAACCACTTGCTATTTCTATGGTATAAATTGGCTTCCACTACATGATATGCAATATTAAACGCCCTTTTCAAGATTTGAGGATTTTATGATTTTTCTATTGTCCGTCAATCTTTGATTTCTCAAATTTAGCATCTTCACGGTTTTCTAAAATAGGATGGATTTTCAATGCTTCATTTATAATCGGGTGATTTAGGCCTTAAAAATAGGGAAAATTTCCAACTCAAAGTATTATTATTATTATATCCTTAAACCGTGCTTAAGTAGTTTTTCTTCAACCCAAACGCATGCAAATGTTGTTGCTTGATTTTTGATATTGAAAATGATTTTAATTTGGTTTATTCAATCATATCACTGTAGTCTTTATTGAAATGTTATACATAATACATTTAAACATGTCGATGACTAATAATATAGTCAATATGATGCTTATATATGAATCTCGAAACAAACCCGTGCATCGCACAGATCAGGGTCTGGTATTAAAAAAATATTATACCCAACACAAGAAGCGCAAGGATAGAACTTTAGATTTCAAAAAATTAATTCCAAAACTAACAAGCTAAATGACAAAATGCAAACACATAATAAGAATAAGTCACCAATGATGAAGAACAAAAATTAAATTTGTATTTTTAGTTTTCAACCACTAAAATAATAATAGCTTTACTTTATCTATCAAATGAGATACAAACTCCTCCTTTTGTGGGAAAAGTGGTGACCCTTTCCATTCAAATAATCCAAACAAATTATTTGAAAAGAAGACTAATTTTTTTTTGGAGAAGCCTCCGAGGTTACCAAAATGCACAAGATGATCAGAAAAGATGCAACATGTTTATTGACTGGACTCCTAGCCATTGCCTAGCTAAGAACCAAATGTACCCAAAAAAAAGTCACAACCCAAAAACAGATGACCAATGTGTTCCACCACCCCGCAACTGGTCATACACGTATTAGAAGTGAATTGAATGATTTCTTGCCTTACCAAATTGTCATTTGTAGGAATTTGATTACGTAATAAACGCCAAACAAAAATAGACACTTTTAATAGTAATGTTTTATTCCAAATAATATCAATAGTTTCAGCCCGAACAATCGACTCTATCGCAGCCTACATATGATAAACATCACTGACAATGTAACCTTTGTCGGACGCGAGATGCCAACTCCATCTATCTTTCACACTAACATGCAACAAAATGTTATTTAGTATCTCACTTTGCTCCCCCACTTGCTCCTCCTCCCATGCTAATAATCGACGTCACCATATTCATGCATCTCCTCCGACCTCCAGTCTAAAGAACACGTCTCAAAGACTGACAACAGTCAAATCTCATCGCAATCAAATATACATCTAAACCTATTGCACAAAAGACCCTCCCTCCATCCATGCATCCAACCAAAAGAACATCTAAACAAACATTCATATTTTAATGACATTTAACTATTTTTTTAATTAAAGATTTTAATAATATCATACATAAGTATAATTGTAAGTAGAATAGTTTAAACGAAGGGTATAATCAAAACATAATATATTCAGTCCAAGATCATATATCTCCTTTTTAAATAGGTATAAATAAAACAAAGTATATGACTATAATAATATATTATTAAAACAAATCAAAAGTGATTAGATGTATTTTTTTATTTAAATTAATAGTTAATCTTCTTCTTCAAAAAAAATTAATAGTTAATAATTGTTTTTTTGTCAAAAGTAAACATTTGACATAACTCAAAACATTTATGATATTTTTTGTAATTATTTTATCGAGATCATCGGATAATTAAGATAATAGGGTACAACTAATATGAACCTTTACAAATGGTCTAAGGATGTATTCTTAATATTTTACTAAAAAATGAATTTCACAATAAAAAAATTGGAGAATATATATAATATTTTATTTTAACTTATTAAAAAAGGTAAGACCTTCTTTCAAAAAAAAAGAAAAGGTAAGACCCACATTTGAATCAAGTCTATATTAGACCCCCAAGATAATATTATATCAAATTAAAGTGAAAATATGGATTTGTACAAAAAAAATAAAATGAAAATATGGATAATAAAGAATAAATATATGCATGTTATGAAGAAAAAAATATATATGTCGTGGAAAGACCGAAATTGTGTTTTCTTGACACTCGGACATGGGTCCTCAAATTGAATGTTGATGGTGCTCATTATGCTCTTACTTCAAGATGAGCTTTAACAATGGCATTTTTATAGGAACTTAAGGCCCTTCATAATGGCAACTTGTTTGCTCGAGATACGGGCACGAAAGACATCATTTTTGAGACGGACTCTCGATCTCTTTTTCACATGCTCAAGAAAGACCATATCCCTTACTTCTTTTGATCAATGAAATTCGTGGGTTGCTTCAAAGTAGAGATTGTAATAGTCAATTTGCTTTGCTCCTAGAGAGAAAAATCAGTGTGTGCATATACTTGCACAATGTTGTCATACTACTCTTTTCTATATCACTTTAGTTGATTATGCTACCCCTAACTTGGATTGAGATTTGCTGCTGTAGTGAAAAACACAGTTTTTAATTATAACCACTGAATGATATTATCATAACTTTGTCAAACTCATCTAATGGTTGGGATAAAAATTGTGTCCAATCCCCCCTTATTTGCATTCTCTTATAAATTTTGACACTCATATGGTGTTTTTCTCCAATTCATTATGGTGTTTTTTCGTGATATATAGCACTGTTCTTTACATAATCTGAGTTTTGATTCACTAGTCTGCGAGGCAAATTTGGTTTTAGATACATAAAATTGATTTTAATCATTACTTGAAACATTGTTTTAGTATATAATATTTTTCCCTCCATAATGAATATCCCGAAGGATTTCTTCAAGAAGGGATCACGAAAATCCGTTTAGCCAATTAAAAGCAGTTGCTGTTCGGAAATCACGAGCATTCCTTGTGTTATTGTTATTTACTTTTTTATGAAGACAGTTGTTTCTTTTTTAAGATGAAGCGGTGAGTTAATCAAACAAGAGCTATGCTATTTCAAGGGAAAGAATTTATCACGAGCGGTTCGTGAATTCCCTTGAACCGTTGGATTTGGCATTCGATGGAACACATGGGGGGTTACAAAGTAAAGAGGTGGAGGGGAGATAAGTAACATGCAAGCATCGTATTGCCAATTCCGATCAAATAAAAGATCTAATGGACATTGTATTGCCAATTCATTCGGAAAGCTTTCGTGAAAATCCATTCTAGATATCTAGCATTTTCCTTTTTTATATAAAAGAAGAGAATGCATTCTAGCTTTTTTTATCATTAAATTTATTGTTTAATTAATTTTATACGGATATTATGAATATTAATTATTTTAGTTTCAACTACCTTTTAGTTTAAATTCATTTGATTTAAAATCAAATTGAGTAGAAGCCATCAAGTAACCTTCAGGAGATAGTTATTTTTTTATAGGAAAAAAGGGAACATTATTTGTATCATGAATGATTTTCAAACCCCACTTCTGTGTTTAATTTCTTGATACAGGTGTTTGTCTATTATGATTTATGAGTTAAGTACTCTTTGTAATTCTTTCATTATCTTATAAATTTTTTTTTAAAAAAAATTAATACCAAATTACTTTTAGAACCAAAAACACACATTGTAAAAACAAAAATGATACATGAACTATCAATGCAAATGCAACATCGATGCAACGCTGTTTAGTGACCAAGGTTGTTTTGGTGTTGGTATGTGTCTAAGGAACTCTCGAGGCTATTTTATTACAGCTTTAATCAAGTGGTACGACAATGTTCCTCCTCCATTAAGCAAAGGCATTGGGCTTATGGAATGCTATTTTATGGCTTGGTGGGTTTATCAAAAATACATATTGAAATAAATTGTAAGCTAGTGATAGTCAGCACTATTGATAGATCGAACACCCATTATGTATTTGGCAAGCCATGTAGAGCTATGTTACACCATAATACAAATTTTAAGATAAGTTTTATAAAGAGACAAACAAATTATGTCGCTCATAACTTAACAAAGACATCAAAGTTGTATGTTCATCACAAAATCTTTAATTTGATTCTATTTTGTATTACAACTATTATGCTGAATAAAATAATATAAGTTACTTTTTGAAAAGAAAAAAGAAGAAGATAAATGAACAACTCACGTGACAACCAACAACTTATTTCCCTACATATACATATGATTTTCCGTTTTTTTAAATTTTTTTTACCGGCCTTGAGTTCCATGCATATAAGTTTTTTTTTCTTCTTAGATGAAGTGGTAAGCCACTGAAATTAAACTCACACACAACTGTGAGATCCCAGGTTCGAACCCGGGTCACGACGTCCGACCTTGCAAGTTCGACATTTGTCAGTTGAGATAGGACTTCTAGACTACATATAAGTTACTTGAAGAGAGAATGATATATGCTGTCGCAAAGGTTGGTCTGATTTTGTGGTACAAGTAGCACAATTCTTGTAAAAATGCGCATGGCATTGGTACGGACACAATTTCTCGAAGGAAAAACATAATTTTTCAAGCAGGCTAATAGGTTGTTTGGATCAACATTTTTTTTTCTTTCTCTTTCTCACGTCTCAATGCACTTTTTGGTTGTAGAATGAAAAGCTGAGAATTCTAGCATCAGGCAAGACGTGCATTTTTACCCTTCTCACCACTATACTAAACAGACACTAAATGTATGAAGTGGCCGTAGGGTGGTGTATTTGAAGAAAGGCAAAGATTCAAGATGAATTAACGATTACTCAGCTGGTACACAAAAAATCAGTAAGTAGAAGAATGATTGGATCACGTTAGCATTAAGAGGCGACAGAATAGTGGTGTAGTATATATAAAGTGTTCAAATCTAAATCAATCTAAAATAAAACTGTAAGTTGATTTAAAAAATCGAGAACCGTAAAAAATTGAACATTTTTAGATGCGTTTGAATGTTGTTTTATAAAAACTGTTAGAATTGGATCGGATCTCAAATCATTTTTTTCAAAACCGAATCAAACCAATATGAACCGTAAAAGTAAATTTTAATACTTATTTATTCTTTTATAATTATTATATATTGCATTAATATATTGCTTGTTGGTTTTTAATCTTATAAATTGCTTTAATTTAACCTATATTATTATTACTTTACGTGTTTTAAATATAATCGATCATTTTCATTATATAATGTTAATTTTTTTAAATATATTTGTGTCAGATTTTGCATCAAACTTATTACTTTACTGTGTATGTGTAATATTATATTAATAAAAAAGAACCACATGTTGCACTTTGGATATCCAAAAACCAATCCAAATTAATTAAACCACACATGTTTGGATCTAATCGGTTTTTTTTTTTAGAATATTCATCCAAACCGAACCGAACTGATTTGTATTTTGAATCGTATAGCTTTTTACCTCAAAACCGATTTAAACCGCACCGCAAACACCCTAACTATACACACGAGATGAATTGACACGAACTATAAACAACAATTCTTATGTGCAATTCCTATAGAGTGAATTAACATGTCAAATAATTTTTGTATGAAATACATGTAGTGCTTAGTATTTGAAGCTTAAAAAGGATGATTTGACACTGCTTGAGAGTATGGATACCTTGGGAAAAAGAGAGTCCGAATGAAAAGAAAGAAAAACAAAGAAGAAGAAGAGAAATTGAATTATAGATGCAGTAGATGAAGTTGGAGGGAAAATAAGGAGTAAATATCCAATTTTGTCCATAGAATTGTAATACTGTAACAACTTAATTCATCATACCACATTGTTAATATTATTTTTTTTGAACAAATATTGTTAATATTCTAAAATGGTCGACATAGTTGCAAAATATTAATCAAATTCGTCTCCACATCTTGATTTTTAATCAAATATCAACCAAATTTCTTTGTAGTTTCTATAAGTACAATAGAGAGACGCATTTAATTAATATTTTGCCATTTCATGGAACATTTTAAAATTATAATCCTCCTAAAAAAGAAGTTATAATGTATAGAACTAGATTAATACAGTCCCACAATTTCAATAATATTTTTGGATAATTGTTCAAAAAAATAGTGAAATAAAAGATGCAAGAGGAGTATGAATATTGGAAGTTGGGAACCAAGAAAATATATGAGTGTTTGTTGATAAAACCTGTCATGCACCTAGCACTATGGTTTCTAGGCACCTGAATTGAATATAGATGATGAAATGTTCCCTGCCACTAAATGACAACATATAAGTTTGAGTCTTGCAGCTTAATTCCTATTGTGTGTAACAGTTTTGAGCCAGACTACCATAGCCCACATACAGTTCCACACCATTTCAGGATCTATATGCTTGGTAGTACTACACTCTTTAACGTGATCTTGTCTAAAGTAGATAATAACAAAATAATAGCAATACACTTTGCATGAACTAAAAGTTTCTTAATAGATGAAAAACCACACACCAAATACCAAACCAATCCCACATACATATTAATCATCCAAATCAAAGTAAATAATATTAACCTTAATCTCCCCCTCTTCTATACCACAATTATACCCCCAATAACCTTCATAACCTAACCCCTTCCAAATGTTAAGAAAGTTAACAAAAAAGAAATCAACACATTAGATTTCCTTTCATCATATCATATAGTGAGTAAATCCCCCAACCTCACCACCCTAACTAATCACAATAATACATTAGAAAAAGTAAAGAAAATAAAGGATATGTCATTGCATATACACATTACAAAATTAATGAAAAAGACCAACTTACTCAATCAATCAACTATGAAAGTACTTGCACCAAATGAAGAACCTCCATCTCTTGATCTGAGCTTCACAGACACAGTTACACACATGATGAGAGAAGAGGATCCGAGGTTCCTCTCAGCCCAAATTCTCAACCTTGAAACATAAAACTGACAGGGTTGAAGAGTAGTATATTTGCAGCTGACATGATCTCTCTGATCCTAAACTCTCTCACCTTTAAGTATCTTCTTTTTTTTTGTTCTTTCCAATGTAAGTAAACCAAACCCAATTGACCCCAAATGAAAATAAAAAACAAAAGCAGCATTTTTCAGCAATAGAAGCCTAATAGAGCTAAAGAAAAAGACCTCAAAGAGATAGGTAGATAGTTTGAAAACGATGCTTCATGTTGAGTTTCTAGATCAGAGAAGTAACTGAATTATGACCAATATTATTAGGTTGATGATCAGTATTCCAAACACTACTCAAACCTGTTGCTGCAGTGTTGTTGTTGTTGGTGTTGTTGTTGTTCCAATAAAGAGAAGAAGAATCCGACAAACCCATATTCTCCATCTGGTTTTGAAAAGCAACACCACCATTACCATTCATATTATTACTCCACTGATCCAACCTATTTTGTAGTCCTTCACCTAATTTCACTTCTTTTGAATCCATCATTCCAGCCTCATGATGAAAAGGATCACCACCTTTCATTCCACCAGCACCAGCACCAGCTGTACTCATGAATTTCTGTTGCAGTAGTGTAGAGTTAAGTAGAGAAGCCATAACTGGAGTAGTAGAGGCCATGGAGTTATCATTAGTTGAAGTAGAAGAAGAACCAAAGATGGAACTGTAGTTGTTATTATTTGAACCAAATCCATTTCTGTAATCATCGTGATGATTAACATTAACTACCCCAGTTGAAAAACCTAATCCAAGACCATTCACCTGAGGCTGCTGCTGCTGAAGATGATCATAACCAGAAGAACTTGAAACTCTAGTAGAATTGAACCTTGTTGCAAAAGGAAAGTTCATCACATCATGACAAGAAGAGTTACCATAAAGAAGAGAATTGATATGGTTTGAGGTAGAAGCAATATCAAAACTTTGGTGTTGTTGTTGTTGTTGAGAAGGAGGGTTTGAATTAGCACTAGTAGGAGTTGAAGAAGAAGGAGAAGCAGTAGCAGTATCAATGTTTGAAGAAGAGTGATTTGGTCGTTTAAGACGTTTGTTTTTTCTGCAACCACCACCAACAGGAACGTTTCTAAGTGTTCCACCTCTTGTCCAATATCTTTTACAGGCTTTGCAGAAGTGTCTTGGTTGTGATAAGCTGTAGTTATTGTAGTAACAGAATTTAGTGTTTGATGAATCACAACGTGGACACCTTAAAGCTTGTTGTTGCTGTTGAAGAAGCTCTTGACCTGGTTTTTCCATAACCCTATTTCCACCACCACTTGAAGAAGCCATTGAAACCTTATGATCATCTATCTCAGCCTACAATAGGATAAGAAAAACAAATTAGATATTTTTTTAATGGAAAAAAAGAAGAAGAAAGAGAAAGTGTATTAAGGTGGTGCATGTTTTAGTCAGTGGCTATATTCTGTTCCAAGAGGAAAACAACAAAATTTGAGTGGTCATGTATTTTTGTCTAATAATTGAGATAGAGAAAGAGAGTGAGATGGAACCTGTGTCAATTTGTTACAAGTGATTACCGTTTTCTCATCAACACAGTTACCAAACATTTTGGTCTCTATGAGTTAGTTGAAATGAGAGATATCAGACAAAGAGCAGTTGGCGCCTTGAGTCTCGCTTGATGGCCTTAGAAATGGAGTAAACAAAGAGAGTGAAGAGACTGCCTAGCTAGCTAGCATGATAAGGTGAACATATGTACATTAATATATTTTTTTCAACCGGTTATTATCCGCATGCAACTGCAGAGATAGATCCCTCGAATCGGGTAAAACCAAAATAAGCGACAGAACTCTCTCAATAGGTTTAATATTGTTGCATTCACATGATTGAATTCGAATTCGGACATCTAGTTAAGTTGAAAGAGATCTTTTACCATTTTATTTCAAATGTTTTTGAATATTAATATTATTTAATGAAATGACCTAAGACTAAGAATAATATAATACTATATGGTAAATTAATTAATTGAATTGTGTAGCTAGGTTCACGTGATGGGTTTGGTCTAAGATGGAATTTGGGTGATAAAATAATGGAATTGGAATTGTGCAGTGGAATATAAAAAAGAACATTCGAAATCCAAGAAAGGGACATAGAGGTAAAGCGGGATTAGGATGAATCTTGAGTGGTTCAATAAAGAAAAAAAAATAGTAAAAATAAAGAACACACACCCACATGTATACTCCAACGTAACATTCCTTTGTGCAGAGAGATACATAGAGGGAATCCCTAAGACCTGCTCAAAGCCCTAGGCATGTTGTAACAAGGCAAAATCCCACTTCAATTTGTTCTAATATTTAATTTAATTAGTATAGTATAAATTCAAAAATAATGTAACTTAGTTAATGTTTCTTTATAACATTTTTTTCGTTAATAACATGAACAAAAAATATAAGAGAATTGCATGGACCTTTTACAGATAAACATACGTATATATTAAGTAATAAAGATGGTTTCTCTATTAAGATAGTATTAATTCATAAAGGGAGAGACAAATTAAGAAGTATATAGTGATAAACAAAAAGAAAAAAATGAACCAAGAACAATGAATATGTTTATATGATGTACTAAAAGTTCCAAATGAAAGGGACAAAAAAACCACCATGTGGCTGTTTACATCTCAAGACTCAATTGAATTACACAACGAGGTCACACTTTGCATTTGTAATTAAAAGACTCTTTGTAGTTTGTTCTACTCCATAATTTTCTTCTCTCATCCATGTTGACCAAAGATATCACTTTTGTTCTTGTTTTTTTTAATCAAAAGACAATAAACCGTTAATGGAGTGTGAGTGTGTCAGAGAGTGAGGAAGAGAGATCAGCCATGAGATGGTGGCATGGAATGGAACCTTGATGTACATAACCATGTGGTAAGCAGCTAAGCTTTTAAGCAAAAAAGTTATAATAATTAAAGGAAGATAAAGTAAAACACAGAAGATATGGGTGCATAAACAGATTTTGTAGTCCTCCAAGGGATTTTCTTCTCCTTCCCTACTTCCCATCATTATTCTCCACCAGTTTAATTCTCTGCCATATAAACCTTGGTATTTGTTAACTAAAATATTACATCTACACTTTTAATTTGATCAGTTAATAATATATGTAAGGATGTACATTCATTATAAAGCATGAATCTTAAGATATTACAAAACAAGATATATAAAAAAATAACAAGTCCATAAATTGTTAACATGATTGTGGATTTGTTTGTAATATTGACTGCTACAATATATCTTCACTAATTGAGATCAGTCACCATCGGTCATGATTTGAGTGTACTATTTTCATGTGAGTGAAAATTAATTTAACTCGCCCAATCAATGGTTACCATAACATATGATCTGAGAAATGTCATTGTTAGACTTTTAACTAATTGCTTATATTTAGGTTTGAATAATTTTCATATAGAATTACAATCGGTACAAAATAACATGAATACATCATCGAATTCAAGCGGGTGGTTGAAACGGAGGAGATAGAACTTCAAGTGTTTTATGTGTTATAAAAGTACCTTTCAAATTGAAGAGAAAATTTGATCGTACATCTGTAACACCAACGGTGTTTGTATGGATAGAGTGTTACTAAGTAAAAAAACCACTGCAAAAATGAAACAAGTGTAACAAAGATGAATATGTTTTGTTGGCGATGTGGTAAGACTAAACCCTAAACCATGTATTTAACTTTGTTAGACATGTCACCGTTAGACTTTTGACTAATTGCTTAAATTTAGGTTTGAATTTTTTTTCATTTAGAATTACAATCATTACAAAATGACATAGAAATAAACCATCAAATTCAAGCAACTGGTTAAAATGGAGGAGAACTTCAAGTGTTTTATATGCTATAAAAGTACTGTTCATTTTATCGTACATATATAATACCAACGATGTTGTATGAATAAAATGTCAAACAGTTAAAAAACCGATGCGAAGATGAAACAAGTGTAAAAGTAACAAAGATGTGTTTGTTGGAGATGTGGTAAGAGTAAACCCTAAACCCTATATTTTAAATTTTGTTAACAAGACATATGTTAAGATTGTTGTTATGTTTGTTTACTAGTAAAGTAAGAGTCGCATCAATGTAGAAAGTGAGTGTGGATTTTATTACAAAAATTGAAGTAAGAACAAACATGCACGCGAAACTACATAGGGAGTGACATTGGTCAATTTAGAGTTAGAGAGAGGGAGTGGAGGTGGGTCCTTGTTACCACACTGAGTGATTGTGGACCCCATCACCACCGGACAAGAGATTCCAATTTAGCAAGCATGAAAGAAACCCAACGCGCACGTTAAAGGGAACTCTGTAAAGTGTCAAAAAACACTAAACATATAGAGAGAGACTACGTTGGGGGACCAAAGCATCAAATCCAAGCCAACTGTACCCATCAAAATGTGCCCACAATGCACCCTAAACTATGTGCAGACATAGATCTCACTCTCCATTTCATATCCCTATTTTTTTCATTATTGGCCACGTATATATTACAAGGAAATGTTAAGTTGTGTCCTTAGATCACATGTTAAGAATTTTACCAATAGAAATTATGTATTGGAAATTGTGTTAATTTATTGTTCAAAATGTTTAATAATTTTTTTTCAATAAATTATTACCACTAATGGAATGACATTAATGCTTAACATGTGCCCTAAGGGCACAAGTTAACATTACCCTATTTTATAATAGGACACCCACTTTGTTTCTTCTGATTTTTCATGTTTTTATTTCAAATCACTTTTCTATCCTCTTTTCTTCTATCATATTTATAACAGAAATTTAGATCAACAAAAATTAATGTATTTGGTTAAAAAAATTGAACCAAATATATCAATTTTTGTTGACATAAATGTCTCTTGTAAATAGGATCGAGAGTATTATATTTGATTGGATCATGCATGATGTGATCGCATGCAGTTAGTTAACCACATTAGAATTGTTCGATTAAGATTGTACGATCCATATTTCAATATAGATTTTAATTGTTTTAAACGATAAAACATCAAATTTAAAACTTGAATTGTTTGATCTTAATGGGACGAATAAAAATGACTAAGTGCATGGAGTGAGAGGACTGTGGCTGCTGCCTGCTGCACACTCATCTTTGCCTCTACAAGGCCCACTTACAGTATTGACTATTCCTCTTTGATGTTATGCACCCAAATCACTTTGTTTTCTCAATAGTGTAGTAAAAACATGAATTTGATGATGCATGTTCTAAGGAAGAATATGAATGGAATTTTGCGGAACCTCATATTCCTTATGGTGGACTTATACATCATGTGTAGTTTGTGTACCTCATGTACTTAATTATTATATTGTACCGACTGTGATGAATGCCTTGCAATATTCCAAAAACAATATTAGACCACACGAGACTGAAACACATGCCATATGGTACGTTAATGATCACTTCACGGGCAAATTGGATGTTCCACGGTAAAAAAAAAAAATTTCAATTAATAATTGAACTCATATATGGTTTAAATAAGAGTTTTGAGTAACTCAATTGGTTTGAACTAATGTATAAAGAATCAGAGATCTTAGATCTACTTTCAAACAAAGAGAAAAAACTAATCTAATAATTGATACTAACATTTGTCATTTAAAAAAAAATGGTTTAAAGAAACTCATTTTTCGTTTGGGTTGGTTTTTAATTCATGGAAATAATTCATAAATCATATATGATTGCATTGTAAACCATAAAAAGGTTGTGCAAAACAAATTCATGTAAATCATATTTAGAAAGTTTTCTTATCCAATATATACACTTTAATCTACAAAGTTGATGTTTCTTCTTTCTATTGCCATCAATTGACAACAACAAGACAGAAGTACCAGAAATTTTCAGCATCACTTCTTGGATCCATCTCCTTTGGTCCGGATATGGATTCTCTACGGTTGAGATATCTTACACTCGCACAATTAGTACTTCGATAACGGTTGGATCAAAGACCAGATGGTCCACAATCTATAATATATATATATAAGCAGTTAGATCTTGATCTGACGGTCATCAATGTATAATTTATTGTGTGAGTATTGAATATCCCAATTGCATGAATTCATTTTCCTCTTGGTGCAAGGTCGTGGTAATTTTCAAATTGTCATTATTAGTTTTGATGAACTTTTTCCTTCAAATTAATTTAGAAATGGATTATTGTTTATTTTGCTATATTTATGCACCTGATCTTGGTGTTAACATAATAATTGACCACTTGATCACGGTGAAAAGTAAGTAGCAAGCAAGCAATAGTAAAGAGTCACACCTTGGAAAGTAGACCATAAGAAGCAAGCATAGAAAAATCCAGTAAAGAAACTGGTCATACACGGTCTTTTAACAACAGAATCTACCACTTATGGCTTTGGACTCTAGTTTATGGAAGTTTCAAGTATATTCAATCCTGTGGGGCCTTTTAGAATGTTTGGGAGGGACTTTTCTACTGTATTATTATTGTTTAGCTATGTTATATCTACTTAGGTGGTGAGAGATGCTTCAATACGATTATTTTAATGTTTTTCTATTTCCCTTGGAATGGGTGTGGGAGCTTAAAATGATAGTCACATAACTTAGCGATAGAAATCAATTTGATTTGGGATTCTTCCTCTTTGTGACTATAAATAAACAATTGTATGTTTAGCAAAAATAAATAAATAATTGTAACATGAAAATGAAAGATGGATAAAGAAATATTAGAAAAGACCAATGGTTGCATTGTGGAATGAGAGGTTACTTGCTCCCAACCTGTCCACAGATCATATATGCAGATATGAAGTTTCTATGAATAATAACTATATATGATTTTTAAATTTTAGTGATCATGACTTATAAATTATGTGCTTACATTACCCTTTATTAATATATAGTATTCTTAGCTCCATTATAATCTGTATTGCGACGCATATGACATATGGCCAGATAGCATAATAAAATTTAAGTAAACATTCTATATCCCAAAGTTTTGTTGGATAAGTACCATTATATAGGGTTGTTTAAATTTAAACCGGTCTAAAATAAAATTGCAAATCGATCCAAAAAAATTGAAACTGCAAAAAGCTAAATATTTTTGGATATATTTAGATGTTGTTTTGTAAAAACCGCTATGATTTTTGGATGACATCACCCGATCATTTGATGTCATATAGTTTTGTCATATTTTAATAATTGTAAAATAAATTTAAATTTTGAATTAATTGTACCTATGTATTGCTACCTAACATAACTTCAGAGCAATAAAGAATTTTCCTCCACTTTATACCATAGAATGCCATGGGCCCTGATTAGGATTTTTTTACGAAAGTAAATCAAATTAGGTCCACAAGCCTTAAGCAACAAGGTTTCATTGAAAATACACCACTCATGATCGTAAGGTCTAATCTTATCAAAATCATGTTAATTGCCCTGAATATCAGGATGTGTGATTAGATTAATTTTCCTTTTTTAATAGGTAGTTATATATTAAGATTACACCTCCCCTTCCAATACAATTTTTTAGCTCTCAAAATGAAGAGGGTTTTATATTTTAAAGAAAATAAGCTCCCCCAAAACCCCTCATCTCAATGTCCTCTATTTCTTCCACGTAAGGAATAACTTTCCCACCCAATAGGTGTTACACGGCTTGTGAGATTAGTCTTTTGTGGCAGATGATATCCGGTTAAAAAAACAAAAGCTAATCTAAATCATTGGATGTTAACATTATATATTTTATGAGAATCCATTTCCTAATTTCTGGTTCCAAGCAATGGCTTCAATAGAAAAGTTGCATATAAAAAACACAAAATGAGTGTCATATCACACCTTAATAATTCAAAATCGTAAGTTACCAAATATATAAGTCTACCTACTAGCATAGTCCTAGTTTCTTTGGTAAAAAAACAAAACATAGTCCTAGTTTAATTTATTTAAGAAAAGACTAATTTTTATGCCCACCACCATATGAGTGGACTCTGCAGGAATGTCATGTACGAATACAAGACTTGGTTTTCATAAATAGTAGTTGCATGCCTGCAACATGCATGATTCTCATGACAAACAATTCTGTTCATAAATTGGTCCCACCGCAGGAAACTGTTCTCACCTTCCTTATTGACCAGATCACCTGACATCTCAAGTTACCTATCTCAGGATTACATTTCTCTAACTCATTCAATATCTTGATGAACAATCTGCCAAATCTGTCTAAATATGTAAGATCTGGTGGTATGAATATGAACAAGCACGTGAATTAGGTGGCTCTGTTTTACATTTCAATCAATTGTTAATGTGTTGGTATATGTGTGAGTTAGAAGTTTCATTTTGGATGAAAAAATAAAAAATGAGATTACTCATATATCCAATGTTTTAGGGTTTCGGTTAAAATGTAGTATCAAATTCTTTTTATTTAGTTGTTTTTAGATCTAATATGATAATCTTTCAATTATCTTTCTCTACTTCGTGTAGTTGTCAAATAAACTCTCGTAAACCTTAGCATCAATAGATTGTTAATATGTGACACATATGTTACTTATGAAAAAATGATGGATAATTTACCCGACCAACGAACGTTAGCCACATAAGTACATTTTTAAGTGACGCCGACAAACTATCCTTGACCTCACTAACAAAGGCTCATTTTTATTGGTCGGTGGGTACGTTATCCATCATTCTTTAAATGTAATCTAGAAAAAACTATCTTAACATGAATAAAAGTAACAAGACATCTACGCCACTTCCGGCACATCTATAAAATCATTTGGATAAAACTCAGTCATCATCAATAATTTGTTCACATCAAAAGTTGCAAATGACTTTGCGGGACTCAAACATAAAACACGCTATAAAAGAGATAGTTTACTCATTAACTGACTTGTTCTTTTGTGTTATGTCTATTATTAAAAAAAATGGGGAAAAAGCATGTGGGGCTTTAGCCACACATAACCTCTATGTGTGTCCGCCCCTGTTTACAACGATGGAGCTCTAAGGCTTCGACCACCATTGTCATGCTTTTATTATATTTGAACTTTCATTTATTGAAGTTAAACTAAATAATTTTCTGGATGGATTCGATATATTTCAGGACTTATATACCGAATCCATCCATAAAATTATTTAATTTAACTCCAATAAATGAAGGTTCAAATATAATCAAAGCATGACAATGGTGGTCGAAGCCTCAGAGCTCCATCGTTGTAGACAGGGGCGGACACACATAGAGGTTATGTGTGGCTAAAGCCTAGGGATGGCAATGGGTACCCATTGGGTAGGGTACCATAGTGCCCATCTCCGTACCCGCATTTTAAAAAAATCCCCATACCCTCGTGGGCAATAAGTTTGGTGCCCGTCCCCATACCTTATGGGTATCTAAGTGCCCGTACCCGAACCCATTACCCGCACTTTCACAACAAAAAGATAATAAATAATAAAAATATCACAACCACTAGTGCAAATCAAGGATACAAGACCTGTTTTTTTAGAGATTTAAGACCACGTTTACACAAAAACAGGTCTAAAATCATTAAAAATCAGGTCTTGTATCCCTGATTTGCACTAGTGAACATAATTAAAATATGATATGAAATATTCTAAATCAACATATCAAATATTTAGCCAAATAAAAGCATCTAAAATATAAAAAATAAGTGCATATTCCAATAAATATCAAAGATTTTGGATTAATTAACTAAATTTAATATAAATAAAATTATTGGCATGGGGCGGGGTGGGCACTAGAGTGCCCGTACAATGCGGGTAATTACCCGTGCCCATTCCCATGCCCAACAATGCGGGCATTTATCCGCCCATCATGGGTATTTTTTGTGGGTGCCCACTGGGCTTGGGTCCAATTGCCATACCTACTAAAGCCCCACATGCTTTTTCCCCATTTTTTTTAAATAATAGACATAACACAAAAGAACAAGTCAGTTAATGAGTAAACTATCTCTTTTACAGTGTGTTTTATGTTTGAGTCCCGCAAAGTCATTTGCAACTTTTGATGTGAACAAATTATTGAGGATGACTGAGTTTTATCCAAATGATTTTATAGATGTGCTGGAAGTGGCGTTACTCCATCAACTTAAGAATTATGTTACAAATGTTCGATCTGACCCGAAATTTGCTAAGTTGAAAGGGCTTTAAGATCTTTGTGAAAACAAATAAACGCAACACATTTACTATGGTTTATATACTTTTGAAGTTGGCTTTGCTCTTGCGGGTAGCAACTGCAAGGGTTTTTTTAGCTATGAAAGTTGTGAAGAGTAACCTATGTAACAAAATGGGTGATCGGTGACTAAATGACCGTCTTGTAACTTATATAGAAAGTGATGTTCTTTTAACACATAACAATGATGTCATTTTATCTCATTTTCAACAAATGGATAACAGTCGATTTTCATTGTAATGTATTCTATCAAACAATTTTATTTCATATTTTTAAAATAGTTTGCATTATTGTTTATTTTTATAATAGTTTGCATTATTGTTTCTTTGAAAATTTAGCCCCACATGTACCGAAAGTCCGGATCCGCCCCTTAGTTGTAGACCCATTGCGTACCACCATACCACTTGCTAGAGATCCGTCGCGGGTCACCATACCGTCTGTCGAGGGAAAACATCCACTTGATTGCTCTTTTAAAAAGCATAACACGACCACAAAGTTGTATGGTTAGGGTGAATTCGATCCGGTTTCAAGGTATTCTTTGCATATTTTCAGTACAATGTTAATTTACTCGCTTCTTGCTAAACTTAATTAAAACAAACCTAAAAATGGCTCAAAGGGATAAGAGTTGTAAAATGACTCCTAAAGGACACTAAAAACATGATATGACAAATTGTCATCATCAATTGTGAAAACACAAATGCGGAAGGCGTGCATGCGAAGGCACGTGCACACGTGTTTTGAGATATTTATATAAGTTAGGCTTCAACAAATTGCAATGCTTCCGAATTTCCATAGAGATGAGCGTGATAAACTCTGATTTGAAGGCCGAAGGTGCCAATTTTCACCCTTGTAACACAAGATTTAAGATTATTAATATCATATTTTGAATAATTTCCCAAATTGTATTGTAGTGTATGTTACTGCCATGAGTAGTTAAATTCTTTTAGATTAGGAATGTAGATGAACCTATTTAGATCTACTTGAATCATTCAATACATGAGTTCTAATTTTTGTAATTGATATACCTATGTTCATTTAGTTATTCTTGTGTGTTGTGTTGTTCTTTATTTGGCCAATATTGCATCAAACTTAAGAGATAAATCAGTACTAACCCTAGAATTTATAACTGGAGCTAGAATAGTTATTCACTAGATAATTATTTTAAGGACATCAACTTATCTAATTGTGATATAGAAATTAATGGTTCGTGCATGCTTTTGATGACATTAGTTTTACCTAAGGGATTATGTTACCATGTTAGATAAATAGGACCTTGAGCCATGACAATGGTCTTGATCTATTTTGCTAAATTACCGAGAGCATGAAATAATCAACTATTATGGTTAGAACCTCTAGTACGAAGTAGTGACAGAGAAGGGACTCAGACAATCATAATTGCTTTTAATCATCATTTGTTTTCTAAAGTCACTTTCAATATGCAAACCAAATCTTATGTAAACCCTAGCTAATTTATCAATCAAGTAAAACAATAATAGTTGAGTTAATCGATTGACCACAATCTTTGTGGATACAATTTTTTATTAGTTGATAGAATTTTGATACACTTACCAAACATCCATCAATAAATTACGGATAGAGAGAGATAACTGTTCACCAGGTAATTATTTCAGGGATGTCAAATTATCTAGATGTGATACATAATTTATGGTTCATTCATGCTTTTGATGACATTAGTTTCACCTAAAGGATAAACGGGACCTTCAGCTAAAGGATCGATCTCGGTATATTTTGCTAAATTATTAGGAGCATGGAATAATCAACTGTTACAGTTAGAATCTCTAGTACCAAGTAGTGACAAAGAAGGGAATCGAACAACCCTAATTGTTTTTAATGATCATTTGTTTTTGTTAAGTTGTTTTCGATATGCAAACCAAATCTTATGCAAACCCTCTCTAATTTGTCAATTAAATAAAACAACAATACTTGAGTTAATCATTTGAACACAATTTTTATTATTTGATAAAACTTTGATACACTATCCAAACATCCATCAATAAATTAAGGAGAGAGATAGGAAAACGAGAGAATTAGATAAAACAACAATAGTTGAGTTAATCGATTGAACATAATCTTTATGGATACAATTTTTCTCTTATATATCTCTTTACTTTCCTATCTCTCTCCCCTGTAAACTATTTGCAAAACTTTAAATAGATCTCTAAACTAAAAATGTTGTAAATCAAATTTCTGAACTAATGTTTTTATTAATTAAATCATTTCAATACAATTCGACTAATAAAGTTAACATAAAGACTTAATTACAAAGTCCCTTCGGGGACATCTGATAAAATTGGAACAATACAGAGAAGATTAGCATGGCGTATGCGCAAGGATGACACACAAAAATTGAGAAATGGTCCAAATTTTGTCTTAGAAATGATACATCGCACCAAAAAGACTTAATTACAAAATAAATATTAGTTTAGAGACTTGATTATGTTCTTTTTAGTTTAACAACCTATTTAAAAAATTCTAATAGTAAAACCTAGAAAATAGTTAAACCTTGTTTTTACAATCGCTATTACATCTGAGATTCTTATTAAATTATGGGCAAACTGCAACCGTGGAGTATGTTCTTCTTATTTGGGTTCATCTAGTGGTGTAGGTTTGAGAATCTGAAGTGTATTTTTTTTTCTTCATAATCTCATAATTCAATTTCTACAAATGCGAATTTGGACGGATAATTTAGTTTCTTAAAAAAAAAACTTATGGCAAAGTGCATGAACTGAAAATAGAGAATGCACTATACTCCTTATTTTCCTTGTCCACAAGAGTGGGCAATATAATTTAGGCAAATCTCATATGCAATCCTTTAAGTCATATGTTTATAACAAATAAGTGCTTTAAGTTTGTTTCGTACAAATTCGTCCTTTAAGTCATAAAATATATGCACAATTATCTTATTTTCATCAAACTCAGTTAAAGAGTGTTTATGTGGACGTTTAATGTTAAATTGAGATGTCCAAATTCTCCTCTCTCAAAATCATGGTTCATATGTCTATTATTCAATAATGATTTGAAACCAAATTGATCGTTTACTTGATTTATAATAATGTTGATGAAATATTTATCTATGAAATTAGACTTGAATTAAAAAACAAAAAACAAAGAAAATGTGCGTAAGTAATCATATTTGATGTCATAAGTACTTTTAGACCTACCACCTTAATGTTGAATTGTCCATAAACATTTTTTCACGAAGTTGATTGAAAAGATATATAACAATGTAAATATTCAATGACTTAAAGGATCAATTTATAACAACAAATAATTAAAGGATTTAATTATTATAAATATCTAGTATTTGACCAATAATTTTCTTATTTGCTTTGAAGTCATGGATATTGGTACCTGGTTTGGATTTTTCATGCATTTAAACACATTAGCAAAGGAATGACTAATGAGGTTAGATTGCTTGACCATTTTGGGGAAATACTGGACCAGGCCTGAAATTGTTGCCTCTGAATGGGCCGAACTCTTCTCTGGGCCGATTCCGTGCTTGGGTTTGAAAGGGCGGCCCTATATGCTTTTGGAAAATAATATAGATTATTACTTTTACCACCTTACTTATTTCTCGCGCGTCCTATTTTTCTACTAAAATGTTCACGAGGTTTCAGATTCTATAATCTGAACACAGTTGGATTATATTCAAATTATAGAATCTGAAAAATGCTTATTTATAAGCAGAAATCAGAATCTCTTACATTTCAGCAGTAATGAATTTCGCTTTTAAAAACAAAAAAAAAAAAAGTAAACAAAAGAAGATAAAACATGTCAAATAAAATCAAACAAATATAAAATACCACCATAATATTCTAAAAATAAAATAAAACTAATTTATAATTTTTCAGATTTGTCTAAGAATACGAAAAAAAACACTGAAAAATGGGTATAAAAGATAGAATTTTGGATATTTAGGGGCGGCGTTTCGTAAAAAAATTATTTCTACGTGAGTCATGATACTTGATTTGTATCTGATTTTCTGGGAAAGTTTCAAACAATCTGATCAAGTAGCCCGAAAATCGGATTTTTGACTGAGACACGACGAGAACAACTAACAATGACCTAAAACACATTGATGAAGGTTGGGAGAATTAATATGGTTCTTAGACTGACTATCTATGTTACAAATAAGCTCGATCTTTGTGTTGATATTATATAATTTGAAAAAATAAAAAATGAGCCCTACTTAGGGGTGTTTGGATTGTATAATCTAAATTGGTGAATAACTCATTTTTCAACCCCAAAACTAGGGGAAATAGAATCTGAAAACCCTTTAGACATTTTTGTAAAAAAAAAAAAAGGACTCACTAGAAACGGATAGGGTGAAAAACGTAATAGTCAATAATTGACTATTAGAAATGGATAGGACTCCATAGAAATGGATAGGACTCATTTGTCTAGAAATGGACGCCCTACTTCATCTCTGATGTTTCGCCAAGAAAATAATTGTGGACATTGGTTGTGAGGTTTGTTTGTGCTTGGTTTGTTCAAGACTATATATAAAAAAAACTATCATATCGAAATGTATTTTTTTTATATCATTTTGGTTTTTTGTATCTTTTTGTTTAAAGTATAGTGTTTTAATCTTTGTTACGTGCGGTGACCGAATTGATGCGTCAATACGAAGAACATCGATCTACAAGTTCAAGGAGCAACTCCAAAAGGGAATGATGTTCACGATTTCCTCATTCGATGTTGCTTGCACCAATGGTTCGTATAGACCATCACGCAATGAATACAAACTGAATTCACAATCAACACAAAAGTGAAAACATCTAAAATTGTTTTGGTCCCAACAAACATGTATACGTTCTCACCTGCATGTGATGTTTTCAATGATTCTTACAACAACTACTTGGTAGGTAAGTGACTATCACTTTCTTCGTATCAACTGAACTATTTTATATTGTTTATTTATAATAATACAATAATAAATTAATTACTTTTTAGTGAAAATAGTTTTATTTTTCAATATCAATTTTTTTTCAACCTTGATTTTTCTCATTCATATATATTTTTTTTAATGGTATTTAAATGTTACAAATTATTTTTAAACGTTGTATAATTACCTTAGAGGTTGAATTAATAGGTTTAATAATTAAGTAACCATTTAGATTTTATTTAATGCTAATAAAATGTTTTGTTTAATATGATTCAAGTATGCATTATATTCTTATAATATTAAATTGTAATTTATCAATATTTTAATTTGTGTTATATATGCAGATGTAATTGGAGTCATGACTGGAGTGGGTGTTGAAAGAGAATATGAAAGAGATGGTTGAAAAACTAAAATGAATGTCATTGAACTGGATTCAAATGGTTAAGCCTAATTTTTTGTATGTTTCTTTTTTAAAACATGTATTATGCGTAAGGTTAAATGTACTCTTTTGACAAATTTTATGATATGATTTAATGAGTAAGCTTTCCGAAACAAGTCCCACAACTCCATAGGGTGTGAACTCAAAAGATGTTATTGACTCAGATTCTTAATCATTTGCACCTCCTAAGAAGAGAATGCTGTCAATAAACGAAGATTGCGAGACATCTGACGCAATTGTTCTACCGATCAAAAAGATTGTGAAGATAGTGAAATAATATTTTCAAGTGACTTGATTACGTTTAAGTTGTTTAACTATTATGCCAATGTTATGTGTCTGTTTTTAATGTAGTAGAATAAAGTCCATGTCATAGACAATGAAATTACGATTTTCAATTGAATAAATCACTATTTTTGTATGTATTGACACTTCAATGAAAAAATATTTCAGTTTCCATATTATCAATTTATAATTTACTTATGTCTTAAACTTTACACAAATTCAAATATAAATATAATGATTAAATTGAGGATTCTATGGAAGAAGTTATATATTGAACAAGATACACCTTATCTCTCTTAACCAACTTAACCTTTCTAGATTCCTTACTCCCTCCACACAAAAAAAAAAAAAACATTTAAAAATTCAGTGGAAGAAGTTATACTTATGGGAGCCTTAAAGAAGGGAGTAAATTAAACCATCTGAGGTAGGTATTGAAAGAGAATACAAAAGATGCAATATAAGAACTAAGATGAATGTCATTGAATTGAATTCGAATGAGTTGCCTTTATTTGTTTTTTTATTTTATTTTTAATATGTAATATACTATGGTATTTAATTATAATTTTGATTATTTGTCAATTCATTTTGAAGAGATATCGGTTTAATGTACTCTCTTCGGATATTATTTTGAGGAATTAAACTATTTGTTTATCTTCCGCTAAATCTGAAAAGGTGATTGTGGCAATTTTGTTGGCAAAATTTAAGTTGCTCTAAGGTAAGTGTTTATAACTATCAACTTGATTGTTTAATATGTTTGGAAAGTAAAAATCTATTTATTTACTTAAATCATTTTATTTGTTTCTTTAGGGATAGGAAAATCAATGTTACAAATGAACTAAAGAAAATGTATTATTATTTTGGTAGAGAGAACTTCTTGGCCACACTTTACTTATGTCTTTTTTATGCTCCATATTTTGGTCACACTTTAACTTCAAAAGGTTCCATATAGATTATGATATTAGATGAGTTCACTCTTTATAATGGAAAACAATTATACATTCAATCGAGGGAGTTGGCACATATCTTATACCTATTTATTCCCCGCGTTTGGGTTTGCTGGTTTCGATTAGGAGCTTTGACAAGGAGGGGTGATTCTTTTTGAAAAATGGAAAATAATGATTTGGTAATCAGAATTACGGTAAAGTAAAAGGACATTAATTTAGAGTGTTTTACTTTGTGACCCTTGATCTCCAATAATATAAAATTGAAGGAAGATATTAAAGAAAATTGTTTTCTCATTTTTTTCCTCTCTTTATAGATAATTTGTTTCCAAGAAAAATACTATCTCCAATATTTTTTTAGGGACTCTTTCCAATCTTAAATATAAACAAATAAATAATTAATTTTTTTAATCTCAAATCAAATATAACTTACTTTGTCTCTATTTAATGATGTTTATCCTATGTGGTATTGAAGAAATAATCAGATTCAATAATTCAAGACTTTTGTAACAAAAAAAAAACCTAGACTTACCAGAAATGCAGTTATTGCTATGATCACAACTCAAGCTTCTCTATCTGGTAACCTTACAAATCTAACAAATGGTCCAACTAGTTTGATTTTTTTTTTATTTTGAAAGCTTTTAAAATGGATACTCATAATCAAAGAACACCAAAATTATTGAGGTTATTTGACAACCACCTATCCATAGTTGGATAAAGTGTAACACTGATGGCATAACTTAAGGCAATCCAAGATTAACAGCTTCTTAGGCATCTACGTAAACAATATTGGAGATAGTATTGGTTGTTTTGTTTCAAACCTTGCAATTTATAATGCTCTATTTGCTTAGATTATGATAGTCATTCTTGCAATGGAATGTGCTTACCAGAAAAATTGACATAATCTTTGGATTGAAAGTGATTCAAATTGGTTACCTTAGCCATCAAGTAATTCAAATTGTTCCTTGGCATATCAAAAATAGATGGCTTAATTGTCTTACTCTATTGCAATCAATGAATTTCATGATGTCCTATATGTTCAGATAGAGAAACTATTGTGCAGATAAGTTAGATACTTTAGGCCTATCTATCAATGATTTTATTTGGTGGTCTTCCACACATGTTCAGATTAGGGAAGATTTAGTTAAGAATAGACTAGGTCTTCTATGTTATAGATTGTCTGAACATTTTGAGGGTTTGGTTTGCCCCCCTCCTTTTTTTGGATCCTGCTTTTCATTTTAATACATCTATCATGTGTCCTCCATATGCCGTCAATTTATAAAAAAAAATGTTATTTATCCTAAAATATATTTTAATTCATGTAAGTTTATTTTTAATGAATTTTATATTCTCATGAAAGAAAGTCTTAATAGATGACACTTTTGAGAATGTTGTATTATTTATGAAACCAAGAATAATAATTGATGCAACTAAATTTTTAAATTTAGGTATTTTTGTTTATAATTGAGATCAGAGAGAGTATTCAAATTAAGTAAAAAATAATAATATTAAGCGTGGAAAATTAAAACATAGGTAATCATATCCATTTGAAAAATGAATATATTGAATGACTGATAAAGCAAAGCTAATATGAACTCTTACTAATTGGTTAGTTTTTCTAGGAATACATTAATTATTTATAGTGTTTTTATCTTTTAGGCTTAATTGTATATTTGTTAATTATTTTCTCACTTTCACAAAAATAACCATCTCTTTATAAAATTTAACATTTTTTATCTCAATAAATGATGATTTATTGTTTCAATTTTAAATATGAAGATAAAATGCCACATAACGCCAAAATTATGGATAAAAAGAAACAAAAACAATGATATTTAAAAAATCTATTAATATATAAAACCTGTTAAATAATTTTAAATAAAATGTTTTCCGTGCTTGACACGGAGCGTTACACTAGTAAAAAACAAAGTGCAACTAAATTCCTTAAAATAATTTTTCACGGGAATGCTCACCATAAAATTGTCTCGGATAAACTGTAACTAATTTTTTCAAATTTTCTTAAGCCAAGATCCTGTATAAACATATCACTTCCATTCTCGGATAAACATGTCTTACAAATTATGTGCTTACACTACCTTTATTAATGAGTCTTGTTAACTAGTGCCGCTGGAGTACTAGTTAGTTAAGGAAACAAAAAAGGAAATATTTATATTGAAAACATAATTATTTACACTTTTTTAATTTTGACTACACAAGTTCCAAAGTCCTTATACCATATTTGGTTTCCTTAAGCAGTGCCCCGGAGACACTAGTTAACATTTTTTTTTTATAGTAAAATTTCAATGATCATGTCTAATAAATTATGTGCTTACATTACCCTTTATTAATTTATAGTATATTATTGCTTTCATTAGCCTTTATTAATTGGGAAATGTTTAATGAATCAAGGATGGAAATAGTTTATTGGAATGTGTGTATTATATTTAGGGAAATTCTATGGTGAAGTCGTGAAAATGACTTTTATGATGAAGTTAACACTATAATATCAAAAGTGTAGTGAGTAACACCCCACTATTTGTACAGTGACATCAAAAGTTCAGTCCCCATAGTATCATCAATTCATCAGATTAACAAGACTACACTTAATCTAATTTTATCCTACCTTGTTTTAAGTGTAACACTCCACAAAGTGTAACACTTAAGACTATCACATAATATCATCAAATCTATTTGCATGTTAAAGATGCCAACGATAAAATAGTACCTGTAAGTTCAAGATGTTGCAAGCATTACTAGATGAATTACTATTGATCATTAATCAGTAATCAACAATTTAAAAATGATCAAACCTTAAAATCAAAATTAACTTTTTCAAAAAAGTCAGTTTTCTGACTACACCACAGAAGCTCCCTTATATTTAATATTTAACTTTTTAATAAATTGAATGCACAAAATTTTAGAAAACATTTATTCTTTTAGATTTTTTAACATCTGTCCTAAGGGCACAAGTTAACACTACCATTATTAATTTATGGTATAGTATTCTTCTTTTTTTTTTGGACAGGAATGGTATAGTATTCTTAGCGTCCGTTTTTTTTGGACAAATTCATAGCATCCATTATAATCGATATCGTGAAGCATATCACATATGGCTAAATAGCATAATAAAATTTAGGGCCATATTTGTGTTCGTTGGAGCTACAACCGTCAAGCCAAGAGAGATTAATGAAATACCTCCAAAACAATATTATTTCAAAGATTTTGCTGAAATCCTCGATGGAAATTGTAAACCTGAGAGGCTTGAAGGTTATCATTCAAATCTATACTAGTGATTTTATGAATTCCAATTTTACTTTAAACATATTCGAATTCAAGTAATGTCATGTATGTGTGTTTATGTGGTAGATATTATTGTTGTGCAGGAAATAGTTAATATTCCTTCAAACTCTGGCGCAAAAAAAGTGGTTGTAAATGTCAACCTCAAAGATTTGAAGTATGGTTCACACATTTTTTCGTAGTTTGTTTTGGATACTTCCGTATTCAAACATTTTTTTCATAATTTGTTTTTTAATACCATCATATTCAAAAATAACACATGACTATTTTTTTATGTCTTCAATAGGGGTAATGTTATTCCCTGCAGTCTTTGGGAAAACTATGCAACCAAGTTCTTAAATTACTACAACCACAACAAAAATTGTGGAACAATAGTACTTATTCTCACACATGCAATGATCAAGGATAAACAAGGTTTCTTCCTAAATTACAACAACCACTGTTATACTTTCAAACATTATTCCTCTTGGTTAGAAGAACAACGAGGTGTCTTCAAAAAAAAAAAAATGGAAGTTGTAAACAACCAAAAAGGAGGTGTGTTTTTCCTTTACGGTCATGGTGGCACATGGAAGACGTATATGCGGAGGACCTTAGCTTCTTACATACGTTCAAAAAACAAATTGTTTTGACGGTTGCTACGTCTGGCATCGCATCACTATTACTGCCGGGAGGTTGAACAACATATTCAAAGTTCAAGATTCCAATACCTGCTCTTGAGTCATCATCATGTGATATAGATAAAGGGAGTGATCGTGCAGAGCTTATAAAACTGGCCAAGTTAATCATTTGGGACGAAGCTTCAATGGCTCACATGTTTTGTTTTGAAGCGTTAGATAGAACACTCAAAGACATATCATCTGGAACCCGTTTTTCATCACAAATTTTTGGAGGGAAAGTCATTGTATTTGGTTGTGATTTTAGACAGATTCTACCAGTTGTACCAAGAGGAGGTCACTCTGATATAGTTCATGCACCCATCAATTCATTATATATTTATGGGATCATTGTCAAGTGTTGAGGCTAACAAAGAACATGTGACATCAACAAAATATCCAGACATCCAATAATTCAGAATTGGAGGTATTTTCCAAATGGATATTAAATGTCGGAGATGGGAAGGTCTTTGAACCTAATGATGGGTATGCAGATATTAACATTCCATCAAATTTGTTGATCACTAATTTTGATGATCCAATTCAGGTGATTGTTCATAGCGCGTATCCAGACTTAGTCAAGAATTACAAGGATCCAAAAAATTTATAATCCAGAGCTATTTTGGCTGGAAAACTTGAGATTTTTAATGCTATCAACGAATATATTTTGGACTTGATTCCAAGTGATACAATATTGTTTCAACATGTTTTCACAATTGTCTGTTATAATTTTATCATTAATTGTAGTTTTTTTTTTATAGGTGATGAAAAAGAGTATTTAAGTGCGGATTCTGTTGATAGATCTGAAGCTGATGGCAATGAGGCTTTTGATGTGTTGACCCCTATGTTTTTAAATACTCTCACAACTTCAGGGTTGCCCAGCCATAAAATAAAACTCAAGACCGTTACACCTATAATGCTACTTAGAAATATTGACCAATCAGAGGGTTGGTGTAATGGAATAAGACTCATAGTAACAAGACTAGCAAACCATGTTATTGTAGCAACATTTATTTCAGGTAAGAACATTGGAGCAATTGTATATATCCCGAGAATGGAGATATCTCCTACACAGTCTCCATGGCCATTCAAGCTCTCTAGAAGGCAATTTCCAATTATTGTTTGTTATGTTATAACAATCAACAAATCTCAAGGACAATCTCTAGATTATGTTGGATTGTATCTTCTTCAGAGTGTGTTTAGTCATGGTCAATTGTACGTGGTAATATCAAAGGTAAAGAGCAAAAAAAGTTTTTGAGATCTTATAGTTTGTAATATATTTTCACCTATATTATATGCTTATCGTTATATATTAAACAATTGTCGTAATAAGAGTGGTGTTGAAACTTTTCAACAAGCTTTACTTTTGTTCTCTCAAAAAAAAAAAAAAGCTCTACTTTTGTCTAGGTCTTCAAACTCAAAGTGGTGCAGATAAATGGTTAGAATTAGGAAAAATATTATCGTCACGTTAAAAAAAAAACTTATTTTAGAATATTTTCATGTGTTAAAGTGATAATATTTTCCTTTTCTTCTTTGGCCTTCTTTTGTAAGAAAAAATGGTGATACTTATTTTAAAAGGTGATATTTATTTAACATAACCTATATTCTAAAATCTTGTCAAAATCTGGCTTTTTTAAAAATAAAATAAAATAAGTCCTATCAAAATCTCTCTCCATCGAACAACTGTCTCTTGTTTTTCCTATCCATGTTCTCTTTTTTATTTTCTTTGGAGTGGGTTTGAGTATTTTTTGACTCAAAATCACCTATCTTCATGTTTTTCACTCGTTTAATTTTAACAAGTGATTTTCATGTTTATTTAGTTTTTGTTTCGTGTTTTTATCGTTTCAGTGTGGCTTGCTTGGTTTCGTCGTCTAAACGTAACATTGGTTTATTTTTTCATCTTGGTTTAGTGTTCGTTTGATATGAATTGACATATCCACTTCAATCGTTATATATTAAACAATTGTCGTAATAAGAGTGAAATTAAATATATATTTTTTCAAAATAATAAACATAACCTATATTCTTTCGTATAAAAGAAAAACATTGCCTGTAGTATTAAATTTTTTGTCTAATTAAATGTCTTTCATACTTTTGGTTGAAATCAAGACATGTTACTTTTGATTTTGTCTAATTAAATGTCATTCATACATTTGGTGGTTGAAATTAAGACATGTTACTTTTGGTTTTGAGTACCGATTTTGGAGGTTGAATCCTCGACAATGTTTGATGTCGGTAATCTAGCTTGTTTGTTTTTTGGTGTCCTTTTCGGTAACTATTTGTATCTTTTGGTAATCTATCTAGTATGCTTTGTGCTAGATGAATTCTTGTTAATCTAATTCCATTTTGACTTGTTAAAAAAAATATCTAAAGTTATTTTGATGAAGAGTGTTAGAAACACTTTATTTTGAACACTTTCACAATCACTCTTTTATAATTGAGTGAAATTCATACATTGGAACAGGGAATCAAATTCGTCGTTGTCCACTTCTCAATTGAAACAAAAATATCAAGATCATTCAATAGTCCAACATATTCCTTCCTAATACGTGGAGAAGCCATATAGGCCCAAAGGTTGCTAAATCAATTCACAATATCTTCATTCATTGTTGAATTCAATTCTATAATGTTGAAGATCTGGTTGAGAATTGAACTAGCCACCCACGCCACATCCCCTCAAAGAAAAGGACTGTTATCAGATATTGAAGCCGGGAAAGAGGGGGACACAGAGTTTTGTTGCTTTCTAATAATTTTGTCTATATTCAATAGAAGACATTCAATTGGTGTGTTAGGTTTTATTTTATATGCAATTATATAATTGGCCCCCACAACCAAGAGGAAAATGATCATTATTAGGTGTCCTTTTCTTTGTTTTTTTAACATAGGGTAACTAAGAACGATGTAAGATTTTTTCTTTCTAAAATTGACGGTAAGAGCAGCCAAGAAAAGTTCTCCATTTAGACAATTTCGAGTTCTCCAAATTAGAGTCGCATTTAATTAACATAAAAGAGAGAGAATAGACTAGTCAACAAACTTTGTAAGTTGAGTTGGTAAGAATTTTAAATTGTGCAGGTTGTATAGATTGCATGGTATGTGAGCTAAGATACATTAAAGAGTAAAGTTCAAAGTTCAAATTTAAATCAAATAAAATCTATAAACATTGGTGGTAAGTGCTTTGAGTCTTAAGGTCTTCAAATTTTAGTTAGTTTTCATTCCTCAATTCACTCAAACTATAATTTATCAAGAAAAGAAAAAGAATGGAGTACTAGTGCACAAATGAGATTTTTGGTGTCTTATGTGAATTATGAATCTGATGTCGTATTTTTATTTTATTTTTCGAAATAATATAAATATTATTCTATAAGTTATGTATGCATTATAAAATAAACGAAATGTCTTTAAGAGAATTTAATATCAAATTTGGGTTGAGACCTGAGATAATTATCTTAATAGATTTTTTTTTTTATTAGACATGTATATGTCGAGTGGGACAATCTATCAAATTTGATAGGGATTTTTTTTTTTTTTTTTTGTGTAAACTTGGTATCTCATCTAAGCCCTCTTGGATAATTTGGTAGGGATTTTATGTTAGTCTAAGTTTAGTCAATTTTTTTTAATGGTGTCTAAGCTTCGCATAAAAATGATGGGTATGAAATTTATTTCAGTCTAAGCTTCGTCTAAGTCCTATGTTTCTTTTTTTATAAGCCATATATAATATTATTCTTAAAGTTCTTCAAAGAAAATTATTCTAAAAGTTTTTTTGTGTGAATAGATTATTCTATAAGTTATTCATGCATTAGGATAACAATGAAATGTCTCGAGAGAACATAATATCAACAAAAGTTTTTCCTGATCTTAAGAGAACTTAATATTATTCTAAAAAGTTTTTTCTTGTGAATATATTATTCTTTAAGTTATTCTCATTTTTTATCACTATAATTTTTTTTGGTTGCTGAAAATGCTAATTAGAGTCGACCTTTAAACCATATTTTAAATTTCCATAATAGATTGACCCATGTTTCAAATAAGTTTCAAGAGTTATGGAACATAATTTCACGTTCTCACCAGAGAATGGCCTAATAGTTAGTCTTTCAATTCATTTTGGATATGCATATGAAGGTCAAATTTCAAGCTTGATAGATTTTTTTTTACCGATCTCGCAACACCCCTCAAGACCACCTCTAGTCTAAATAAATGTTTTTATAGAATGGGTAATCATATATGATACATGTGCCTGAGTTGTTGGCTAAAATATGATACTCGCACTTGCCTCATATTCGCGTGGGTATTCCCTAAGTGAGTAATCTATAAATTTTGTTGCACTCGTGAATATTTTAAGATATCCATGTATAATATTTATTATTTTGACAAAAATAAAACGATATTTATTCATTCAAATTGATAAATTGCATCATTCAAAACTACTAAAAATGTAAATGATGAGTCTGCAAACAAAATCACAACATCTAATGACAAAATACCTACATATAATATGATAAAATTAAAGTGACCATAATATCCATG